>LXOW01217907.1_pt1 | contig 36865 bp, 43 predicted proteins | sample 1368591 | NCBI WGS metagenome assembly LXOW01 (sample SAMN04884650, study PRJNA319009) | bovine gut metagenome | isolation source: Cow rumen | host: Bos taurus | place: Italy: Legnaro (PD) | collected 2014-07-09
GTTTAGAGTGGCACTTTCGATATTTTTTTCATACCCCCTGCCCATAACTGCTTGTTTTTCAATACCTTCCACCTTGGCTTGGAAAACTGAAAACAAAATGAATTAAATAATCGTAAAGAAATAAATTGTTAAATGGTTTTTCTCTGCCTGCTTTGCTTCTTCTTAAAAGGAGAGGTGTTGTAGTGGCTGACGAAATGCTGTGAGAAATGAGCCGAATAAATGGCTTAAATGAGCCGAAAGAAATCAGGTTGGAGTAGTTTGTTGTTTGTTGGGAGAAAGTGGCTGAAATCGGCTGAAATATGCCTTGCCTATCACGTGAGAAAATCGTCGCAAAATGTTGCGGGCTTGCCTGCGGAAATTTGCGGGTTTTTTTTACTGCATTGGCTAAAATAAAATAAAAAATGAAATATCAAAATGAATCGGAAAAGAGTTGCTGTTTTTTTCACCCCTGCTTTGGCTGTGGAAATGAGAAAGAAAATAAATTAGAAAATAAAATAATTTAATAATTCGAATTATGAAATTGATCTTGAAAAGAATTATAAATGGTTTGTTTTGTTTATTCCCTATCCGTTGGGGTGTGGTGTCGCTGTGTTGCGCGGCGCAATTGGTAATGTTATAGCCGTCCTTCCTTCTATATGGTATGTGCGGGCGTACATGCGTGCATGCATGATGTAAAAGAAATGTTAGTAGTGGTGCGTACTTTTTGAAATGAACAAGTATTTATTATTAGAACGGATTTGGATGTTTAAAAAATTCTTCATATATTTGTTTCAGAAAAGAAATGGTACTGCTTTTTAAATAAAAGTTGATCCGTCGAAAATAGCGAAATTTGGATGTTTCAAAAAAAGTTAGTATCTTTGTTTTGAAAAAGAAAATGAGTTGGGGCAATCTCAATGAAAATGCTCAATTAAAAAATAGTTTTAGTTATGTTCAAAAATGAAAATGGCGTAAATGTCGGGCTTGCCTCCGAACTCTTCAATGAGTGCAATGGTTTAATGAACCTCTACAATGGTACTACTTCTCGTACCAAGGGCGAAAAGAAGCTTGTCTATGCTTCCGAACTCTTTGCCCACGAACTTACCGAATCGAATACTTATTGGGTTAAGGTGTATGCTGTGTATTCCGAACGGAAAAACAGGGACGACCGCTACAATTTCAAGGATATGCTCTTTGAGATTACTGACGGCGACGACGTGCTGTTCTCTTCTGCTTCTATTACTGAATGCTTTGCTTACGCCGGCGAACTCCTGACCAAGATTGAGAACGACGCTGAATGGGAAAAGCTGCTTGCCGAGAATGAGTTTATCGGGAACGAAATGTTTGCCCTCGAAAATACAATTGACGAGAATGTCGAAAAGGCAAAAGCCGCTATGGACGACGCAAAACAACTGATTGGCGGAATGAACGACGTTGATTGGCGGGGCCGCGACGACGACGAACTGAAAAAAAGTATCACGAACTACTGCGGTGATATTGCGGAAGCTCTGATTGGGATTGCCCAGGCTAGTCAAAACTTCCTGAAAAACTGCTCTGACTTTACGGGCTGCGATTTTACCCTTGGGGACGCATATTCTGATTGCCCTGTGATTGCCTTTAACAACTACTACGACGAACTCGACCAGTTTGACTGCACCCTTGCTTTCGAACAGATCTTGGACGATATATTCGAAAATGGGTCGGACGAAATGCTCGATTTGAGAGACACCCTTTATCACTATTTAATGGTTGCCTAATAGAATCTACCGGGGCGTTGGATTTCAAGCCGCCCCTATCTTATTAAAATTATTTAAAGACTTATTAAAATTGTTTAGTATTATGGAAAAGAACACCATTATTGGAACTACATATCAATTCCACGACAGATTTAACAACACCATTAGCGCTACCGTCATTAGCGAAGATCCTATTACCGTCAAGGGCGAGGACGGAGAAACTTATCCTGCTTATATTTCCATTGACACTGCTTGGAAAACATATTACTCACTTCACTTTGAAAAGGACGGGGAACTATTCACCACGAGACTTCATAAAGACACCGTTATTTACTGCATTCACTACCACGAGGAACTGTTTGATTACACCACGAGGACGGTTCATTCGAGCAAGCACTACTACATGTTTTATTTCAGCGAGTACGCTATGAAAAAGGACTACTGCGTTATGGTTAAAAACTACGAGCTAATTGCCGGTTCAATGCACGGCGGGCACAAGATTGACTACACCGAGAGCGAGAAGCCTTTCAGCGACGGCGCAAGGGGTATGTACTTCACGGACGACAACAAGTGCAACAAGAGAGAGACCATTACCATTCAGTGCTACTGCGACGAATATCATTCTTAAAAATATTTAAAAACAACCATTAAAACATTTTTGTTATATGAAAGAAAAGATTTACAACCACAACGAGCAGAGGTACGGGTTTATTGCCGGTATGGTTCAGGGAATTATCAATAACCCGTCCGTTAAAGGAAAAAGAATTGTCGCAGAAGCCTCTTTTTACAAACTTATGGCGGAGCAGGCTATCAACGGCAAGAAGAACGAGCGTGAAGCAGCTGTCCTGTTCNNTATCCGCCATGATTTACAACCACCCTGATCTGGACCTTGACTACGCAAGAAAACTTGCGGAAGAAAAGGACGATAAATGGGAAGGCAGCAAGTAAGACTAAAACACATTATTAAAATTATTTAAAAATGAGTAAAGTAATTCATTACACCCTGCTCACCGGTGAAAAGGTGGGCATATTCTTCAACGAGATGAATCAGACTTGGGTCGCCATATCCTGCGTCGGCCCCGTGAGATATAAAATATTCGAGGAACTGACGAAGGAAAAACTCGAAGAATGTCTGAAAGACTACCACGGGCTTAACGACGTCGTGGCACCTGCATATCTGCGGAAGTTATTCAGCGACTACATTGACAGGACATATCCATTTGACACTGCGACAGCCGCTATTTTTGAGTTCGAAGATCTTGAAGACAAGGAACTGATTGCGAAAGATATTTTCAATTTCAATAAGTCCCTGAACAAGCATTTCTTCCGTCCGTACACCGATGATTTTTACTACCCCTATGGGGTTGAGGTCTCAAAGACACAGATAACAGAATTTCTAAACAATTTAAAGAATGAAAAAAAGCAAAGAAAAGGAGCGTGAGTACTACTCACTTGAGAACGTCCCCTGCGAGAGCGGGTACGTGAAAATGGAAGAGGGAGAAGAGGAACTGTTCGAAGAGCCGAGAAGGGATTTGAAGACTCCCGACGATTTCTACAAGGCATTGAAGAGGTCGCTGAAAATGGTGGACGTGCTGAACAGGGCGATTGGCGCAATGCCCGGCGTGAGCGGGTTCGGGAACGCAAGGCTTATAACGATCTACGTAATGTTGAAAGGGGTTCATGTAAACCCCGGCGCGACGTTCGAGGTAAGGCAGATAAATGAAGGACAGTTGAGAATGTTTATGGAAATTGACGGTATTAAAGGTGGCAGGTGCGGAGATATGGAGGGGGACTTTGAAGAGCAGTTGCACGAAGCCGCAGAAAAACTTTCGAAGATAGTCAATGAAGATTTCTTTGAAGTCAAGGAGATTTCTCTGTTAGGGGACTGATTTCTTCAGTACCCCTTTTTTTTGTACATTTGGAGCGGTACTAATCCTTTGTATAATTGTACTGTTTTCTGTCTTTCTTTTCCCTGTGAGTCAATTCACGGGGATTTTTTTATACCCTGGGCCGCTCATTTTGCTCCTATTTTAAGTAAAAATAGGTTAAAATATGGCAAAAAAGGTTAAAAAATTGACTGATGAAGAGATTATTTCAGAGGTAGAAAAGAAGACAAAGAAATTCATGAAGGCAGCGAGGGCGTTCCTTGCGACGAAGGCAGGCTCAACCGAGGTGCCTGTGGAATGGGAAGTGTCCGTGATTATGCTCGAAACATACTACAAGGAGTTCCTTGAACTTACTATGAGGATTGAGCAGCTGGATTCACTCACGATTAAGGGAAGATATGGGGACGCCCCCAACCCGATACTGCAGGTTCGGGACAAGTCGGCTACGAGATTGGAAAGCCTGTTGAAGCAAATGGGAATGACCATGAAGTCAGCCATTAATCTGAATGTGGTTGATCCAAAGAAGGAAGAGTCAGTTCTGACTAAATATATGAAGGGCAAAGTGGAGGTACGATGATGGATAAGAGCAAAGATACCCAAATCTATATCTTCGCACATAAGCCTGTTCCGTACGGATTTTACGACAATTTTATCTATACCCCTATCCAAGTCGGTTTCAACAAGAGGTTCCTTGACCTGTCTGACGGGGACGGCGAAGACAATATCAGTGATTGGAACAGGGTTTATGCAGAGACTACGGCGACATATTTTGTGTGGAAATATTGCCACCCTGCCAAATTCAAGGGGCAATGTCAGTACCGCAGGAGGCTCACGTTCCCCGAAGATACAGACTTCGACGAGATATTCGACAAGGTGGACGTGATAGCGGCTATGCCCGTAAAATGCTACGGGACGGTATGGTCCCAATATTCAGACTGCCATAGCGAAAAAGATATGCTGCTTCTCGAAGAAGTGGTAAAATCTCTATACCCTGACTATGCGGAGAGTTTCGACAACTATATCAAGAACGGCGACGTGCTGTTCTATTCCAATTCTTTCATAATGCACAGCGAAGATTATGATCGCTATGCCGAGTGGCTTTTCAACATACTCGGTGAGTTCCTGCGCCGTCAAAATCTTGATACCCCTGAAAAGGTGCTGAAACAAATAAAATATGAAATGAAAAAGAAAAGCAGGAAGTCAGACAGGGGTATCAACTATCAGTCGCAGATTTGCGGGTTCCTGTCCGAAAGACTTTGGACTTTATTTTTGAGACATAATTTTGATACCCGCAGGATACTCTGTATGAAGTACGAAAAGTTCGAGGGGATTGAGGTATGAAGCAATATTTGGAATACATTGAAGGAGTACGTTCAGGGAAGATAGTTGCCTCACAATATATCAAGCAGGCAGTGGAAAGGCTTGAACGATTTAAGCAACGCCCTGACATGTATTTCGACGAAGCCGCCGTTCAGGACTGCTTCGATTTCTTGGCTTGTACGAAGGAATGGGCGGGTCCGGCAGCCGGAAAGTCAGGTGCCCTGCTCCCGTTCCAAAAATGGATTGTCGGTTCAATTGTCGGTATAAAGTGGAAAGAGACAAAAACAAGGGTGTGTAAGGATGTGTTTATGCTCGTTGCGAGAAAGAACGCAAAAACCTCGCTGATTTCCAAGTTAGCCCTATATCTTATGATTGCCGACGGAGAGGCAAGCCCCTACATTGGCTGTGTTGCTTCGTCGAGAGACCAAGCTCGGATTTTATTTGAGGCAGGACAGCATTATATGAAGACATTGGACCCGAAGGAAGAGAGCGTCAAGCTGTACAGAAACTACATGAAGTTCCCCGCCAACAACGGAGAGTTCCATGTGTTCAGCAGCGACGCAAGCAATATGGACGGCTACAACTTCAGCACTGCGATCTGCGACGAGGTCCATTCATACAAGGACAACAGCCTGATTTCCGTCCTGCGTTCCTCTATGGGTGCGAGAAAGCAGCCGCTCCTGTTCCAAATTACAACGGCTGGGTTCCTTTTGGATTCATACCCCTGCTATGAGACTTGGAAGGTGTCGGTTGAGATACTGGCCGGTGTCAAGGAAGATCCTTCATTTTTCCCATTCCTCTACGTTATGGATCCTGATGATGATTGGGAGGACGAGAAGAATTGGATAAAGTGCAACCCCGCTATCGACGTCGTTGTGTCGAGAAAATATCTTCGTGAGCAAATGACATTGGCGAAGAACGACAGCACGCAGATTGTCGGCGTGAAGACAAAGAACTTCAACCTGTGGTGCAGTGCGGCGAGTGTTTGGATGAAACAGGGGGATATCGCTGCCTGTATGAAACAGAAGGTTGATTTGGAAGAGTTCAGGGGCTACCTTGCCTATGTCGGCGTCGACCTTGCGTCGGTGGGCGATACAGCGTCCCTGACCGTCATGATACCGAGGGACGACAAGTTCTACTTCAAGACTTGGACTTTCATACCGAGGGAAACATTCGTCAATAGTCCGAACCACGAACTCTACCAGCAATTTTACAATGCCGGCTGTCTTATCATAACGGAAGGGAACATATGCGACTATCAGGTTATCACCAATAAAATAGTCGAACTCTCGCAGATAGTAAGTATAGAAGGTATATATTATGATCAGTATAATTCATCTCAATGGGCCATACAATGTACCGAATTGGGATTTAATATGTGCCCGTTCCGTCAGGGACTTCAGGCATTCAACAACCCTACGAAGGAGTTGGAGAGATTGGTGCTGTCAAGGAAGGCAGTGATTGACAAGAGCACTATGGTACTTTGGATGTTCGGCAACGCTGTGCTTCGGGTTGATCACGCAAATAACGTGAAGCCGGAGAAGGGCAAGGGTGTCAGTGGAAAAATCGACGCCGTCATCACAATGGTTGAAGCACTGGGAGGTTATCTGCAAAACCCGATGGGCAACGACTTTGAAATTTTTGCAATTTAACAAGCCCCCTGCATGTGCAGGGGATTTTTTTTTTGATCAATTGGAAATGTCAGTTTTTTGGAGGGAACGATATACCTGTTAACCTTTAAGGCATGAGGAATTACTATCTTACTTTTGAAATGATCTCGAGTCAAAGTCCCACTTCCCTGTGGGTAATTCAAATATACCAATAAAGAACAAAGTTTTTAACAATGGGCTAATAGTAAAATATTCCATTTTTGCAACAGCAATTTCTATTGGAAATGCCGATTTTTTGGATAAGGCGGATGAGATCCATATATTTGTATCGAGCCCGTCGGTGTGCGGGATCATGACTTGAAGAACAAAGTTCTAATAGTAAAGTCGTAAATCCATTTTTGGATGGTGGACTGACACCTGCAGTACAAGGGGTTATAAATGCCTTTCAAAAATGGTGGACTAACACCCCAAATGTTCCAATAGTTGCTCTCATCCTGTTGTAAGTGCCTTTCAAAAATGGTGTACTAACACCTTGCGATATCTAATCAGATGACAATTTTTCTAACCAATTGACAGATAGCCGTTGGTTAGACCCAACGGAATCACGAAAACCCATCACAACGCACTCTGTGGCGGCACACCGTGCCTGTATCGCACAGGTTGAGGTGTATGATTAGCTACTACTTTTTTTAAAAACAGCTACTACTTTTCAATCCACTTAAAAACATATTTTGGACTTCCTTTTTTCCCTGCTGTTTTTCTCAGCCCATTGCAACATCTACTTATGCTGTTGTTTGCTATGCCTGTCTGCCTTTCTGCTTCCCTGCAGGAAATAAAAGATTTTACAAACACACCCTGTTTGGTGAACATCCCGACATAACACCCTTCTTTTGTGTTTATTTGCCTTCTTTTCATCCTGGTTACTGGATTTTGCATATTTTCTTTTTTCGTGCATACTCTAAGGTTATAGGCATTGTTATTTGAAGGATTCCCATCGATGTGATCAACTTCGCAGTTTTCGAACCACTTCCCGCATATTTCCGGAAAAGTCATGGCTATGAACCTGTGAACACCTGTGCATAAGCCATTTACTCTAACCATAAAGTAGTTTCTTTCTGTTTCATAGTAATTTAACAGATGGGTGCCTCCTTCTGTTCCGAATATCTTACCATCGGTTGTTGCATAATACCCTTTGTTGCATGGTATTTCTCTTATTTTTTCCATATACTAAATATACAATTATGCTTGCTATAGAAAAAAATGGTCGCTACATTTGCGATGACAAATTACAGCCATGAGAACATTTGCGATATCCTTCCAATGCAATCCTTCCAAAATGCGGAAGAACGGTGAGAGCCCAGTCGAATGCTCCATTTCAGTCAACGGTGAGCGGTGTTTCGTCCAGCTGCCGAAAACCTGCAAGCCCGACTCTTTCAGGAAACTGTTGAACTCGAACAGGGCTAACGATATCAAAATATACTGCGAGGACGTGAAGGCAAAACTCAATGCATACCAAACATACCTCACGGTCCAAGGACTACCTATCACTGCAAAGAAAATAAAAGCCCACCTTCTCGGAAAGGATGACAAGTCTTTCACCCTTCTCGAACTGTGCAACGAGTACCTGAAAACCAAGGTGTCCAAACCCATTGCCTACGTGAAGTACAAGAAAACATTCGAGCGGTTCAGGGAGTACCTTGGGGACGGAAAGGAAATAACAGAAATCACGACGCAGGACATAATAAATTACAAGGTGAAGTGGGAACAGAAATTCGCGCCGGGAACTATGCGGAACGAGATGAAAAAACTGAAATCACTTTTCCTTTTTGCGTTCAATTCAGGACACTTGACCAGAAGCCCCTATTCTTCGCTACAATTCACTTTCAGGGAAGAACCGAAGCCTTACCTATCCTATGACGAGATAGTGGCTCTACGGGGCTTAAAATTGGACGACAGGTTGGATAGGGTCAGGAACATTTTTCTCTTTCTCTGTTTCAGTGGACTCGAATGGTCTGATTTACTCAATTTGAAGAAGGAAGATGTTAAATTGAACAGGTACGGCCAGCTCTTTTGCAAGAAGAAAAGGGTCAAGACAGGTGTAGAGTTTATCAGCATTTTCTACGAAGATGCGGAAGAACTTTGGAACTTGTTTGACGGAAACCTGCCATACCCACCTTCAAACCAAAAAATGAACTTGTACCTGAAAGAGATTGCCGAGGCAGCAGGTATTCGGAAAACAGTTAGCACGCTCACGGGAAGGCATACCTACGCCACCTACTTATTGTCAAAATTACTAATACCCGTTGACGTCGTGCAGAAGATGCTTGGGCACACAAGTCCGAGGCAATCCCTTGCCTACGCAAAAATGTTGGACGACGCAGTGTTCCAAGCCAACCTCAACAAGCACACAGCAAAGGCACCAGAAGCCAGCAAAGAAGATATGGAAGAATTGGAGAAGATGAGCCGGATCTTAGGGATTTAGCTCAAGTTCTGGTTCTTTCCTTGAACGCCCCCTTGTCTCCTTCTCTCCGTTCTCCTTGAAGCCACGGATCCGGAAGAATGCATTGAACTGTTCTTCGGAGATGATAATCTTTCCCGCCATTCCCTGTGCTTCCATTATTGCGTCGGCGGCGAGCGACATAAGGGAACTCATTGTCAGTGATTGAAGGTACTCCATTACCTCTTCCCTGTCCCTGAATTTTCTTGAAATGTTCATGGTCGTTATTTTTTGCAAAGATAAGGAGTATTCAAGAAAAAACAAACCCCAAGGACGGATTTCCTTGGGGGCTGCTGTGGTGTTTGAAAAAATGCCATAGGACCCTCGACCTTCATGAGGGAAAACACCACCATATATAAAAACAGACAGAATTTATTGATCGCCGTCGAACTCTTCCAATCCTTCAAGCACATTGGCGATTTCGTCAGTTGAATACACAACTTCGCAGTAGTCAACACCCCTTTCCATTCTGATTACTTCAATTTCCATGACCTTAACCTTTTCATAAAGATACAAAATCTTTTTGATAAAGTCAGATCATGGCGGTAGCCTTATATCCCTTCAAGTACCGGCAATCCGGGAACTTTTCAGATATTTTCAATCCTGTTGGCTAAGCTGATCAATAAATAAGGATTGACATTTCATATTGGATGTTGGTGTCAGTGTGCGTTCTCATACACCGCCGGATATGTGCACTCCCTGCTGTCCCTTTACCTATCATTAGGTTTTATTCAGCGAACATTCATACAAACCTTGAAGGTCGAAGTCCTATGGCCAACGGTTGCTTCACTAGTTGTATTACTGTATGAATTGGACGACGTTCTTGTTCTTTGTTTATACAGGTGAACATGTGAAAGTCCTGTTCCAATATGAACCTATGTGAAAAAGATAAAGGTCAAGAGAGACCACAAATTTAATCAGGTTAAATGTACAAAAGTTTTTTTTTACATCAATAAATACTTGTTCATTTCGAAAAGTATAACAATCTTGTCAGTTTTTCTTGATCATTGACAAATTTGTTAAATTTTTTGTATCTTTGTCTTGGGTGCCGATATGAGCACTTTTTGAACATATACTAAATAATTTTTCTTTTTCTTTTGGACTGCCGGGTGTGAGCTCCGCAGTTCCTCTTTTTTTATACCCGCAACGGGCACAAATAAAGCCGTTATGATGTAAATATGCATATAACGGGTATAATTAAAGCTGTTCCAATGTAATTCACAAGGTGGGTAATGCCCCGTCCTCACGGTGTCGGAAGTGGGTGTCAGGGCGCCGAGCACCATACCCACCAGTTTTTTTAAAAGAATTTGTGCCACAGATAGAAGAAAACTGCGGCAACAGCAAGTATTCCAACCACCGACATTATCCGCCAAAACAGTGGTACCACCTTAACTATCTTCTCTTCAACCACTGGATATGGTACCTGTTCATAGATTATTGAATCCCGATAGACAGTCCTGTATTCCAGCTTCGCATTCATATTGATAGTCTTCTGTTTGTTCTCAATGCTCCCTGCGAGGACGTTGTTCGTTGTGTCTACATGTGCCTTTGCAATGGCATAGTCTGTCTCCAACACAAGTTCGTCCAGCAGTCCTGTATAATCACGTACATACTGCTTCTCTATTTCATATTTTATTGTGGTATCACGCAGCGTCGTGGTGTCATGCACCGCCACGTACTTCGTTGTCTCTACGGGGATGTAGATTCTCTTGGTGCAGCCAATAATGATTGCCGGTACCAATAAACTAATGAAAATATTTTTTAACGTCATGCAGATAATGAGAATGTTTTGCACCTTTGGAAGCCATTGTTTGAATATAGCTGGAAATGGAGCCATTTTGACTTCCCCTTTGTTTCAATGATGAGTTCGTCGAACTTCTTTCCTTTGAGCCAATTGACGACGAACTTTTTGAACTCTTCGAACTTTCCGTTGGAAGGAACCATATCGCAAGCCCAACCTTTCTTGTGGAGGCTTTCACGGACGCCACCCACTGCAGAATTCAGTGCGTCGTTGCGGAAACCTGAACTGATATGTATTCCAGAACCCCATGCGTCCCTTAAATCATCGAGAAACAATGCAAGTTCGTTCAACCTGCATACTATTTCCCAGCTGGGCATATTCTCGATGGAACGCTGACGTGCCGTGCTGCTCGTCAGGAACTCTTCCAATTTAAAGTGTCTCGGTTTCTGCATCTTCAATTCCTTCTTCTGTATCTTCTAATTCGTCCTGACCAATTTGGATAGTTGTCTGTCCATGTTGGATTTTGATTTTATTGTTTTCTTCAAGGGCTTTCGCCGCAAAACTTAACGCAGGATAAAGGAAGATTAAACCGGCGGCTTCGAGGACGCTACCGTCAACCTCGCCCTGTGGTGGCGTTAAGAAGCCACCTATGATAAGACCAATTGAAATAGTCAGAGAGATCCAAAATGCAATTAAATAATGCTTTTTAAGATTGCTTGTTAGTTTCATTTTCTTTCTTTAATTTTTTTGCCATCTCCTTCTCCGGATCAATCTTGCCTTGTTTTGCCTTCACCTGATTCCAAGGGAGGTATTTCTCCCAGCTCTTTCCACAATTGCAGCTCATTCCTTCGGTTCCTCTTTTAGATATTTTTGGTATTTTCTATCCTTCCACTCTTGGACGAACAAAGGAATCATACCAAGGATAATTGATACATTCAGCACGCCGAAGGCAATGCCGAACAACATAGGCACATTCATAAACAGGGCGAAAATATCCACAATCGCCAACACAGCCCAAATTATGAGCAATACAATAGTCGATTTCTTCATAACCATTCTCTTTTACAGAAAAAGGGGCTGACCTGTCGGACAACCCCAATTTCTAAAAAAAGACATTTATACTGAAAAAGAACACCAATTTGGCTTTATAAATATACAATTTTTTTACGCAGCCGGTTGGTTCACCACCAACGCCACATTGAACGAATTGTCGTTGGCTACTATAATCACACCAGATATTCTCATTGAACCACTTGTGTTTGCGGAGTAGTTTGCCTGCAATGTGTATAGGCTATCCCACCAACCGACGTTCGTTATACAGCCACCCCCTGCATAAGCCACTGCCTGATAGGTGTAGTCGGAGTGGTATATCGTCGTCGTGGAAGAGCCTGCGTTGTAGCCGGAGTCGTAGGTGGTGCTTGTCTCCCTCCTGACTTGGAACTTGACATAGCCGGCGGGACTTGCGGGAACGTTGATATTCGGCGAGTAAGCCTGATTGTTGTCCGGATCCCAAACCACATACTGACTTGTCTGGTGCATTCCGTTGGAAGCCTGCGTTATCACAATCTGAACCGTAGTGCCGTTGTAGGAGTCCGAAGTGAATGTGTATGTAGACTGCCCACCTGTCTGATTGTTCGTCAAGGAAGGTATGATTACCTCCTTTCCATATCCGTTCACATAGCCGGCAAGGGTTGGAACGAGGGAGTTGTATGCAGGCTGCGTGAAATTTACGTCGCTCGTGCCAAGCTGTTCCTCGTACCCTGAGGACCATACTCTCTTTGTGGATACAACACCGCCCGTGAAAGTGATAGTGCCGCCGCTCGCCCCGACGCTGCTCGCCGCAAGGGTGATAGGGGATATGGTGGACTCGTTGTGCGATGTGTTTCCGGCAAATGAGAAAGTGCCCGTTATCGAAGGTGCCGCACCATATGCCAATGTAGCGGACATAGCGGAACTTGCGGCAACTGTAGTTCCCTTGTAGTTGTCGTAGTCGAAATACAGCCTGTCAAGCCTGTTCTCGAAATATGTTGAGGACGGTGTCGCCACCACAGTAGTAGTCTCGACGAGCGTGCCGTAGCGGTACTTCTTGTAGTAGCATTCGAACTCGACGGAGTCGGAACCCGTTGCGTGCACTGTGTTTCCGGCAGAAGAGTAATTCACTGATTTTATCTCAAGTGTATATGTGTATCCTGCGGGCCACACTTTTCCCGTGCCGACATTTATCTGCGCCACCTGAACCGTTCCGACCTTGAAGTCGGTTGCCTCTGCTGTTCCAATTTTTATCATACTAAGTAATAATATATTATTTGACCCGTTGTTGGTTTTTTGGAAACCTTGATCTTTATTGGTATCTTTGTTTTACCCGCCGGGAAGTGGGTGTATGGCTTTAGATAACTTCAAGAGCAAGATAGTAAATCCTTATGCCTTAAGGTGTGTCATTCCCTCATTACGTACATTGTGTTCACGTCGCCGTTCTGAGGCATTGTGCTGACGTCAACTATGTTCTTTACGGTAGGAGTTCCTTCTGCGTCAACAAAGCCATAGACAGGGCGGAAGCAACGCCAGTCTGTCTCTGTGTTTTCGTGCGTCGTCCCGTAGAGTCTGGCACCGCCGGTTGCCTCGGTCAAGAGCCATTTATAGTCTCCGCCGACATTGGCACAGACAAACTGATATTTTCCGCCGTACAGTCCTGCTTTGCTGAACCCTCTCGGACCGTTGTCTCCATAAGGTTTATAAACATAATCGACAATTGTTGAACCACTGTTCAGAACAGACACATTGCAGGCAACACCCTCGGTAGTAGACTGCATATTTCCTCTCATTCCAATAACAATAAGGTAATAGACAAATCCGTTCAAACCACTGACAGGATTTGGAAGCACAAGTTTGTTCGGCTGTCCGACTCCTGCCGCCCGTGCAATCACATATGCCCTGTTGTCGAGATAGTACACCTTGCTTTGCTGCGTGCCGCCGGTCGTTAGGTCTTCCATATCTATATAAGGCATTTGAAGATAACCTGCGAACACACCAGACTGTGCATAGAGGTTTCCTTCATAATCAACCCTGAACTTCGCATTTTCAGGCTGATCACTGCCGGACCAAATTGTAATGCCCGTTCCACCGGCAAGTCCACCTGAAACATAATCGGTACCCCCACTTGTATATTTCAAATAAATCTCGTTGCCTGTCATAAAGTTTATGTAGGCATTCTGTGCAAGGAGCAGTTTCGTCGCAATGAAATTGTATTCTGCGTCGGACTGCGTCCAATACTGCGATACAGAAGACCAAGTGTCTGCGTGCCCCTCTGTGTATGAGGTGTTGCAGAAATAATACTTTGTCTGCCCGCTCTCAACCCTGATAATGAGGTCTATGTACAGCAAGTCTTCGGGAAGTGATACATCACCTTCCGCACAGTTCTCATTTCCCGAATGCCACCTTCTTCCATAGTCCGCACCCGTCCACTCGGTAGGACCGATGATTGCAGGGCCCGTCCTTCCCTGTGCACCTGTCTGTCCCGAAGCACCATTGAGTCCGTCGGTTAGAACGGGTATGGTTTCCATTTCATAATAGTTGCCCTGTGTATTTTTGAGCCCTATCGAAAGGTATGTGTGCCCCGTCGCAGTCGTGATAACGGTGCCTGTCTTTCCTGTGTGGGAAAGAAGGCTGTCCTTGTCCCAATCCCACCACAGGGTAGTCTCTGTATCCGTCGTCGGCTCGTTGTCGTTCACCTGCATCATAATGGTTGCGGTGATTGCCGAAGGATCAAGAATATTTGTATTGGGATTATATTTTATTTCGTCCCTGTTCGTAGTTATCCACCTCGTAGTGGCACCCGTTCCGTCGGCGCCAGGAAAACTCTTGGTGATACTCATTATCTTTGAGAACGTCATGCCTTGGTATGTAGCAATGAAAGTTATTTCCAAAGTAGTCCCAAGGAAATCGAAATTGTTCGCAAGGCTGAGGACGCCGTCGGCACTCACGCTGACACCGGTCGCCGCCGCAGCCTGCGGAGTGCTGTATGAGAACACAACACCGTCAGCCCTTGTCTTCTCTTCCAATCCGAAATAGAGGTGTGCGGAACAGGTAGGCTTCGTAGCCCCCGTGAGCACGTGCCCGTCGGAGCCTGCATTGATACCGGCGCTGTCGTTCGTAAGGTTGAGCACATAACTCGAACTCGCCGAGCCACCGTCCACCTTCCAAACAAACTTGAAATCAATTCTCTGACATTTGTCCCTTCTGTTGTACCACATTACTGCGTTGTCGCCCATATCGGAGCCTTCCGAAAGGATAATGTTGCACGGGAAGGAAAGTTCCCCCTCCCATTCCTGATTGGCTGTAATGGCGGTGCTTATGTTTATGTTTATTGTCGTTGCGGTAGTTCCATTGTTGGATACAGTGATAGACATGCCGGAGTCGGGCAATCCTTCAATGCCGTAGTTAGCCGGTGTCGTTATTCCGGAAGACTCACCTGTGGTGTCGTCCTCGATTACCTCGCATTCGTCGAGTGCCATAACGAATGTCGGCACCCTGTTCATTGCCTTGTAGCCGACGACCTGTATCTGCTCGGTAATTCCACTGTATGCGGCAATGACCGATGCGTCATAGACCTCGGACTCCTTGGATATGAACATATAGAAGCCGGTAGTGTCCTCTTCCTGCCCGCCACCTGTGTTGTCCTCGGCAATGTCTGTCGTGCTGTCGTTGCCGTTATAGGTTGTCTTCACGACGGAGTTGGTAATGTTCGTCGCCGCCATGTAAATGCCGTAGGAAAGCCTTCCTTCCGGTTGAATTGTAGATTCCTTAAATCTCATATTTTATTTCTTCTTTTCGACGCAGGTCATTGTCTGCCTGCTGTTATAGTAGTCAATTTCAGTTCCGAGTTGTACGTACCCCTGGCTTTGGCTGTCAACGTCCACTGCGAACAGTTTTTGGAAAGGAGGTATCCCGTCGTCCAATGTCAGTGAAATCTTGGAAGTCGGTGTCTGATACTGCAGGACATATTTTTCGACAATATTTTCTTCCGGCTTCTGCGGGGTGTTGGATATGCAGGCTTCCGTTATGGCGGAAAGGATAGTCAGTGTATCCCCTGTGTTGAGCCTGTACGCCACGCTGCTGTAAGAAGGCTGTGCCAATGTGTTGTCGGTTGTAATCTTGCAGGTAATGTCGCTAATCTGCTGTGTAGAGCCCGAATCAATCACGTTCTCATATACAATGTCGTTCTCTTCCTTGTTCTCGTGCTCCTTCCTGATAAAATCAATCGACAGATCCTTAATCCAACAGAACGGGTTCCACTCCCAAAAATATTCCTCGAACTTCGGGTTTCCTGTGTTGCCGTGCACTGAGGCTTCGGGGTTTATGAACTCGAACGATACTTCCTGTGAGTAGTCCACTCCGTTGAGAGGTATCTTGTACCCTGTGGCGTTGAGTTCGTCCTCCCAAGAAACATTGTTCAGAACCTGCAAGTCAGTGTTCCAAAAATTCTCTGCGTCGCCGACGAAAAACTTCCTTTCCTTGTCCCATTCTGCCTCAATCGTGAATGTAGCCGCAGTGGTAGTCCAAGCCGTTCCGTTCCAATACTTGTTTCCAATCTTGAACCTGAACCTCGGACTTCCTATGTGGTTATGGAACGAGCCTGCCTTAGTCCACCTTGCTGAAATTGCTTCGTCAGTCCATTTCGGATTGATATAAGGACGATCAGCATATTTTTCCAACAGCATTGAAAAATTGATAACCACATAACAGTCCGCAACAGGAACAATGCCTGCGGTAAAACCGTCCTTCAATTTGAACACAACTGCATTCTCACCTGTCTTGTTGTTGTTGTGTTTTGTTGAAATGCAGAGGTATCTGGTGTAGTCCATTTTACTTGGAACCACCAACTGCTGTCCTGCGTTCCTATATGCTTTCTGAACGACTCCGTGGTCTATGATCGTACCGCCCCTCCAATATGTCGTGATAGCGGAAGAGGCAGTTATCGCACTCGGAGCAATGGAAATCTCGTTGCCTGCGACGTCGCTGTACACACTCTTCCAATTCTTGTGGTCATAGAGTCTGTACCTATAAACAAAATCCTGATCCCTTTCCTGATATTTGTCCGACTCCCAGTCGTAGTCCTGCCCTATACCAAGGAAGACAGAACCTGCTGGGTAGCCCGCCCTTGAAGACACCGGCGGCACGTCAACGGAAGCATAGAACATACTGCCGTCCCCTGTGGTGTCGTTCCTGTTGATAAGGAGTGCGTCGTCAAAAATGCCCGGCAGGAAATGCTCGATAGAATACATATTTGCCTTCACAGACATTTTGTTATAAACAGGTTCGAAGGAGATAGTCGCCCCGTTGAGCCTGTAATCGTCCTCCGTTATCGTCCTGCTCCCCGTAAGGTGGGAAGTGGTGAATGAGGAATAACTTGAAGACTTCGTGAAATATGATACATAAAGGTCGTCGTTGTCGTTGAGGTACTGATAGTCTATGAAGTACATTCTCGTAGCCCACTGCAGGCAGGTGAAGCCGAGATAGCGGCACACCTCCTGCAACACCTCCGACAGTTTCCAAGGCTTTTCCAAGTCGGAAGAAAAAAAGTTCCTTTCCGAAATGTACAGGTGCCTTGGAAGTAAAATTGTGCTTCCTATTTTCTTGGAACGGGTCCAATAGAACCCGTCGAGCGAACCGCATTTGTTGCATATCTGCCCGATAATGTCCTTGAACGATACAAGCCCCATATCGTTCATTGCCTCATAGTCGAAATACTGCAAGGAAGAAATGCAGTCTGCGGCTTCCAATTGGAAAGTCTCATAGCATTGCTCGTACCCTGCGTCATAGATTTTAGGGGTGAGATAGCCCGTCCATTTTATCACGGGCGAGTTGACATTTGAAATATCCACCAGCTGTATCTTCGTACCCTGTGCCTTGTTCGACAGAATGTCTTCCATATAGTCGTTATGGACTACATTTATCTGCGCCGTCGAAGTCCTGACGGGCTCGAACGGGGTGTTGCTTGTGTTGTATTGGACCATGAACGGATTATGCCCCGCCAACTCGATATCTGTGTATGTGTTGCCGGTGTTTCCTATAATCCTGACCTCGAATTTCTTCCCGTCCAATCCGAAAAATATTCCTTTATAGTTATTAGCCATAAAATATTTGCTTTCTTTTAAAAGATAATCCTCCGTGCGACTGAATAAAGAAAAAGGTTAGGATTGCTCCTAACCTCTAACTCTACCTTGATAATTGTTCAGGACGCCCACGAGGTCGGCGCCACGAATCTTGAAATCAACCGAGCCACCACCGACAGTGCCACCCTTGCCATTAAGCATGTTGAATAGCGTGCTCTGTTGGTGCTTGTTGAGTATCATTTCACCTCCGTTGGTACGGACAAGGTTTCTGTCTCCGTTAGCAGGACCATTCACGATACCGCCACCTGCGAATTTCTTCAGATTGGCTGAGAACAATGAAACCATTTCAGCGACGGCTGCTGCTGCGAGAACCGGACCGACATAAGGAATGCTTGCAACAGAACTTGCGGCACCTGCGATAGCGGAGCCTGCTTCTGCGGTTGTAGTCGCAGCCATTGCAGCCTGCTTCGTGCCTTCAGCCGCCACGGTAGCCGCCGCACTCTTTGCCTCGGAAGCAACCTGTGCCTCCTGTGCGGCGATAACGGCACCTGCCTGAACGAGCATTTGTGCATTCTCTGCCTTTCTCTTGTTAGCCATTGCCTCCTGAACCTCGTTGAAACCTTCAATGACAGATTTGAACGTCGTTATCAACTGAATGAGTTCGCTAATCATTGAGGCAAGGAGTTTCAGGTCGTCCAAAGGAGTCCTGTTAGCCTTGTCAAGGTCTTCGAGAGCGGAAGCCACAGACTCGATTGACTTCACCAATCTGTCGAATGAACTTGCCACTTCCTTTATCGACTCGAACTTTGCGTCCCTGACTGCCTTGGTGAACTTCTCCATATCGTCGGCGAGTTCTGCAAGCTGTGCCTTGTCTCGGAGATTTTTGGCGTTCTTGGTGGCTTCCTTCAATTTTTCATTGAGCTGATCCAAGAACTCCTGCATTACCGGATCCAAACCGCCGTCAACAACCTTCGACAGCGCAATGAGTTCGTCCCTCATATCCTGCAAGTCCTTGACGTAGTCTTCCATATTGGAAGCATTCTCGCCACTGATTTCCTTGTCGGACTTCTTGTAGTCGAAGAATGAGTTCCTTGATTTGAGTTCGGGCATTCCCTTCGCCATAATCTCGCTGGACTTCTCGAAATATTTTTCGAGATTGTCCATGAGTTCGTCGGTGGATTTCTCTATGGATTTCTTTGCTTCCTCAAATAGTTCCTCGAACGCAATGTTTTTCTTCGCCCCCTCCTTCATAACCTTCAAGGTGCCGAAGAAATCCTTGTATTTATTTCCGAGTTGATCCAGCGCAGAGCCCATATCCTCGAAGGCACCTACTGATTTTTCGGCGTTCTCCGCAATGCTTACTATCTGCTTGTCATACTCTTCCTGCGTGATAACGCCATTTTTGAGCTGGTTCTGCAGTTCGGTAATCTTGGTGATATACCCGTCCATTGTGTCGGCGAGTTCTTGGATAGGTGTCTTCTTTGCGGAACCACCTCCACCTCCACCGCCCTTTAGACTTGCGTTGAAACCATTTTTGATATCATTGAAGAGCTTCTTGTGGTCTGCGTCAAGTTTATTGACAATTGAGTCCAGCCCCTCATATGTGGAAACCTGTTTGAATACCTTTGCCTGTGTCTTCTGCAGTTCCTTCTGATATTCCTTCTCGGTGAAAGCACCATTTTTCTTCTGTGTTGCAAGAAGGTCGGCAGATTTCTTATATTCGTCGAGTTGTACCTTTAATTCGTTCAGTGATTGGTCTGCGGGAACTCCTGGTGTTGGCATACCCTGCAATGCACCTGCGGCGATTAGGGCTTCCCTTGCGGAGAGCTGGGCATTGAGTTCCTTTGTCAGTTGTTTCTCCTGTGCCGCAAGTTCCGCAGCTGCGGCTGTCGCACCCTCATAGTAGTTGCCGAACTCGTCCCAATACTTCTGCATTGCACCATAGTCGGCTGAATCCCTAATCTTTGCGAGTTCAGCACGCAGGTTTGCTACCTTTCCTTCTACTTCTTCGAGTTTATTCCATTTTTGAAGGGCTTCTGCCCCTTCTATGACGCCCTTGCCCCACTCATCAACGGCTTTCTGAATATCTTCGATAGGTGTCTTTAAATCAAACAACTGACCTTCCTGCCTTCCAAGTATCCTGTTTATTTGTTCGAGTGCATTTTTTCTCTTCTCTTCATTTTCAGTATAATACTTGACGATATTTACCTGCTTTTGGAGGCTGTTGATCTGTTCCTTTGTTGAATCAGATATTTCTTCTGCTTCCTTGACGGTTTTTTCAGGAAGTTCCCTCAATCTTTTTGCCTCGTCGTAGGCTTCCTTCAGTTTGGATATAAGCTTTTCGAGTGCGGTGATTATCGCACTGAAAACAATCATACCGGCTGCGGCTTTTAGAGTACCGAAAAATGCCTGTGCTGCCTTTTTTGCACCAAGAAAAGCGGTACCCATTTCTGTTCCCGCCAATTTAGCATCCTTAGCATTTTGAACCCATTGTCTGTTTAGCTGTGCAAGTTCTATTCTCAACTCCTTTGTTCTCGTGGTAAGGTATGCCATGCCTTCTTCTGCCGTAATGGTAGCCTCGTGCAAGGCTTTTCCGTCCATTTCAGCAACAACGAGTGTATCAACAAGTTCTTTGTTAAGTCCTGCTGCTGCTGCGGTGGCAGAATTGAGATCCATTATAATCTTCTTCCCGGAAGGCATTGTCCCCAATTTGGTATATTCTGCATCAATGTTTTCCAACACCTGATGTATTTTCACACCCCTTGCCACCAATTTATCACTCTCTACCTGCATTTGCTTGAGAGCGACCTCACCTTTGTTTCTTAAAATTGCAAAACCAAGCCCTGAACCTATGAACGTGGCGAGGTTGGCAACAGTAAGTCCGAGAAGTTTGAAACCACCGGAAAGTACGTTAAGGGCACCAGAACCAGCCTTGACAAGACCGTTGTAGAAACCTTCCATGTTGGAAACCTCAACAAACTCATACCAAGAATTAGACAATCTGTTGAGAGAGGACTGCAAACTGTCAAAGTTAGCCCCCTGTGTTGCCTTGTCGAGTTCACGGGCAAAATATGGCATTACTTCCGCAGCCATAACCTGTCCAGCCCTCATTGCCTTGTCGAGTTCAGCAGCCGTTCCGTTCAGGGTTATACCTGCCTCTCCGGCAGCCTTTGCCATCATATTGAAGGCATTTGGGAGGGAGTTTCCTAATTGTCTTCGGAGTTCCTCTGCGGATACCTTTCCCTTTGAAAACATTTGCTCGACAGCGAGCATAACGCTCTGCGTTGCCTCTGCGGAAAGGTGGTAGGCACCTGCGGCTCTCGTAAGGCTCTCATAGATTGATTTCACCTCGTCGAGTTCGATACCGCAACCCCTTGCTGCGGCACTGAACTTTGCAAACCCCATTGTGAGGACGTTCTGATCCTGACCATATGCATTAGCAATCCTGCGAAGGAACTCAAGGCTCTCGCCATATTCCTCGGTAGATTTCGATACATTCTCCAATGTTGCCTTCACGACGGAGAGCTGTACCGCAGTCTCCTTCATATTGCCTATGAAGGACGCAAGCCCCAAGCCGGCGCCGAGAGCACCCGCTATCTGTGTAAATGTTGATTTCAGATCGTTAAGGGACCTTTTTACTTCCCTTATACCCGCATCGAATTGCTGTTTCTGCAGCTTCAATACAGCACTGAACGACAAACCTTTTGCCATATATTTCTGATTTTATTAAAAAAGGGGTTTTCCTGTGGGACTAAAAAAATCCCCAATCACCTTTGATTGAGGATTGCCTTTATCGACTTATTGACGCTGTCCATGAGTTCGTTGACAGCCCTTGTTCCGTTGTTCTGAACTGCATTCGTCCAGAATCTCGAACCTGTGTTCGGATTGCCCTTCGATACACTGCCACGATAGAATCCGGCAGAGGTGTATCGTTCTCCCGTACCCCTATCAACCATATGTGCAATACCGCCGCCGGTGCTTCTCTTGAAGCCGGCATATGCAGATTGCCTTTTCTTTTTACTGAACGTCGAGAAGGATTTAGCGAGCCCGCCACCCCTTTTAACAGCCATTTTCCTTGCCATAGCGACATTGTGCGGCACTCTTGACTTGGTTTGTTGGAACGCAGATTTACCTGCCTTAATGAAGATTTTTACACCTTCCTGCAAGCCCTTATTCACTATTGCCTGTTTCTCCAATTCCGACATTTCCGAGAGTTTCATCATCACGTCCTGAAACTCCTTCTCGTCCAGTGCTATCGTCAGTTCCCCTTTTGCCATTTGCTATAATTTCGTCAATATTAAGTCCGATTATGTTATCCATCTTCTTCTTCTCGATTTCGAGTTTCCTTTCCTGTTCCTTCCTGTTCCTTTCCTTCTCCCAAGGGAACTCCATCATCTTCGAAGGTGTAAAACTCTTTGCGTGCTTCTTGTCTATGTGCGGGAGCATTGAGATATATGCCCAAAGCCTCTTGTCTTCCATTTGGTTGCGGAAATGCTCCTGTGCCCCCCTGTACAGACACTCGACTTCCCACATGTCCATTTTGTTCAGCACGTAATCAATGTCAAGCCCGTAGTCAAAAATCAGTGTGTTCATTGCGTCCGTCAGAGAAAAATCAACGTCCTGTTCATTGGTGCCCCCCTGTTCATTTTCAGTGAACATATCGGTTTTCTTGAACTGCATTGAAAACTTGTTCAGGTTCTCAATCTGGTGCGTTATGTGTTGAAGAAGTTTCTCGTCGGAGTTTATCATATAGTCGAACGAACTCCTTGTCATAAGGATACCCGTGCTGCATACAAAGGCACAGTACACCAATGTCTCAATGTCCTCCGGATCGTCGGATATTCCAGTGAAATTCTTCCCCGTCAGCCGCTCGAACATCATTGCGGCTTTCATAGTTATTTTTATATCTTCCTTCATTACATTCCTTTCTCACAAAAGAAAAAAGAGCGGCGGACCGCATGTTTAGTACGGTCTGCCGCAACGACAAGGTTATTTAGAATGATGATGAAGGATTAATGAACGGTAATCTCACCAGCACCCTGCAGAGTGCCACTGCAAGAAGCAATCTCGTTGTTTCCTGCTTCGAGGCTGAGGCTCTGAATGGTAGCCTTGCCCTCGTAGTAGTGAGCAGAGGTGTCGAGAGTGTGAGGGTTGTCCTCGCAAGTGCCCGTCCAAGCAGCCTCCTGACCCATATACCACTCAACCTGATCACCCGCAAGTTGGAGTGCGAGCAAGCCGTCGAATGAAATACCGTCAGAAGCCGTTGAATAAAGGGCGTCAAAGCTGATTGTATAGCTCATTCTACCGCCCATAGAAGCAGCCCATTTGCAGCTGAACTTACTTGAAGTGTCGATATTTTCACCGTCCACAGAAAGTGAAGCACTCGTGCAGTAAGCAATGACTGTCTTGCCGCTGGTAATGTAAAGGAGTAGGTTATCACCCTTTACAAGGTCGTTATTTTGATTCCAAGCCATAGTATTTGTTATTTTTTAATCTTTGTTATTTAATCGAAAAAACCAGTTGTTCAAAGTATTTGTTGTCGTCGAACCCTTCCGTAGAGTCGTAGAGCGTCATATCAAACTGACAGCCCTCTTCCGTCCGAACTGTGCCTGACAGGGCGGTATCAACCATATCTGCGATAGCGATACCTGTGTCGTAGTCGTCGGAGACAACCGTGATAATAAGGTGGCATTCCTCTTGGAAAAGCCCCATCTTCGAGTAGTCCCTTTTCAGTTTATCACGCTGATAGAGTATGAACGGGCCCGTGGTTCCTTCGGGGGCGACAACAGGGTAAATGTCGTCGCCGACAGCCCTTTGAATGTTCTCGTCATTGACGAGGACGTCCCTTACCACATTCCCCACATACCATTTCGGGCATATTCCATTCCTGCAAGTTATCATTACTCGTTGATTCTACTTAAAATCATTGTTATCTCATTATCCTTGGGCCATACATTCAATGAAGTGATCCTGTATCTTTCACCATTGTACTTCACAATGTCTGTCTCTCGGATATCCCTTTTCCTGCACCTGAAAGTCAGTTCGTTGATGTGGAACAGTTCGGATGCGTCAACACCATAGGTTTCCTTGTTCTTCGTCCTTTCAGCCTTCACGGAAAACAGTTCAACCTCGGTCTGGGCTTTGTACCCAGATTTCGACTGGGTCTCCTGCACCCTGTATATCGTCAAGGTTTCCCTTAAATTACCCGCAAAAATCATCTGTTATAGTTTCGATAAAGGTCTATTAGGTATTGGTAGCCGAACGGGAGTGCCGTTGTCTTCGCACCGACTATCTCTCTGTTCTGATAGAGGTTCCCTATTTGAAGAAGCATTGCCTGAAAGAGCGGCATTGGTACGCACCCGCCGCTCTTTGCGGCAATTTCTTCCAAGGGTTCATTGACGTGCACCTGAACAGCGGCTTCAGCGACTTCGATGAGACCGAGAATGTATTCGTCGTCCTCTGTGTAGGCACTCTCAAGATTGAGGTGCTTCTTCACTGTATCCAAGTCCAAGTACATACTCAACAAAATGTTTATTCTGCGTTGAAGAGCTTAGCGGCAATGCGGTCGCCACGGAGAGCAGCGTCAACATAGTAGTTCACAACAAGGCGAACCTGATTTTGAGCAGCCTTGGTGTAGATATCGACAGTGATATCGACGTTGTTCCAAGTAGCAACGGCGAGGTCGCGAGGTACGAGAGCCATGAGGCCGCCCTTCTCGACGGAATTGCTCACGATAGCCTTGTAGCCGTCGATTTCGCCACCGTCATAAACCATACCGAGACCAGAGGCTTTCTGTGCACCTTTGAGCTGGTACTTCACGTTCGGAGAAGCAATGAACACAAAGTCGGTTCCGTTCTTCTCTTCGACACCGAGTTCGAGGTCGAGAACGTCGTCGTAAGCAGCGTCGCCGAGGGTATCACCTGTCTCTGTGTAGTCGTTGTTATAGAACAAACCGGCAGGACGTACGCCAGTCACGCCAGATTCTGCACCGAACACAGTCTTGTCAAGCTTCTCTGAAACAGCAGCTGCGAGGTCGGCGATAAGGATAGCCTCAGCGTCCTCTGCGGTCTGTGCAAGGAAAGTCTTGGATACATCCACGATAGCCGTGAGTCTCTTCGGCTGAAGGATTACTTCGCTGAAATCGCCCTCGCCCTTGTCGGCACTCTCGATTTCGCCCTTCCAACCGACCATTGAACCACTGTACTTCGGCATTGAGATGTCTCCTGTGGCGTCAGTAAACCACGTGCAACCGAGCCTGTTGAGGACGGAAGCATTGCGGATAGCAACGTCAAGTCTCTTCTTGTCTTCAGGAACGGCTTCGACGCCCGTTGTGGCTTCGCCCTGTGCCTGAATAGTAGCGCCGGAACGGAGAGTAATGTTCTGACCCTTCACATACTGACGCTCTTCGTCAGAAAGGTTTTGCATTCCAGCAACACCCTTGATAAGATTGAATAGTCTGATTTCCATGTTTTTGTTATTTTTTGTTTCTTTATTATTTGTTTCAGCCAATTTTCTGTCTTCGGCCTCCAATTTCTCAATCTCTGCTTCGAGATTGTCAATTTCTGTACGGATTTCGGCAACCCTGCTGTTCTCTTCCTCTGTGAGTTCACGGGTTTCAGCCTGACCCTTGTCAAGCACGGCGTTCAATTCATCTTTGAGGCCGATGACTTTTTCCCTTAATTCCAAAATATTCATATCCTGATTATATTTTTAAAAAAGTAGTTATTACAAATTAGCCTGTTGCCGGATTTTTTTGAACTCTTGATATTTCTTGGTATATTTGCAATGCCCACGGGAAATGGGTGTATGGCTTGCGATAACCTCAATAGCAAGATAGTAAATCCTAAACAGGTGTATCGTTCCCTTTTTTTACAAAAGGAATTATTTTGTCCGCTCGATCAACAAATAATAAAAAATAATTGTATATTGGTGTTAGGTGTTCAATGAATACCGTGCTATCGGGCGGCTGGGCGGCTTTGCGAAAAGGTGCACTATCCATAGTGCCCCGAAAAAATGGAAGGTATAATGACAAAAAAAATGGGGGGTTGTCCTGCCCCCTTTTATTGTATAATTCAGTTGATATGAAGATAACAGTGATAATGCCGGCGTACAACGTCGAAGATACAGTGATAAGGTGCCTTGACAGCATAGCGGAGCAGACATATCCGATACATGAACTGCTGATAGTGGAGGATCATTCGACTGACTCCACGCTCACGAAGATAAATGAGTGGATTGGAAGGCACGGAGAAATGCACATAACGCTGATTGCCCACGAAGAGAACAGAGGGCTCGGAGAAGTGAGGTTCGAGGCTTCAAACATAGCCGAAGGGGACTACCTGTACTTCGTTGACAGCGACGATTACCTGCACCCCGACGCAATAAGGTACCTTGTGGAGAACGCCGACGGCGGGGACATTATCACAGGTGGTGTTGATGGAAAACCAACGTACGGGTTTAAAAGACTGAAGGCATATTTTGATGGCGGAAAGTTTATAAACAACCGAATTATTAAAAAAAGTCTCTTTGAAAAAGCCCCACACTCTAAATTGAGGGTGCTATCGGACGCAGACACACTACCAAGGTTGCTGTACTATGCCGAGAAGACAACCTATGCACCGCTATCCCTGTACTACTACAACAAAAACAACCCGAAAAGCATTACCAACTCTTCGGGTGAATTAAAAAGAACTATATATAGGACATTGATTTCACTGCACAACTACTATTTTTTCCTTGAAAATGAAAGGGAATGGTTGTTCAAGTTTCCATTTCAAGGTGTTGTGCTATCCCTTTTGGTCAAACTCTATACTTCGGCTCTTGAAAATGTAGAAGAATTCAACAAATATGACAAGGAGACAACAGAAATATTCAACCTGATTTATGACAGGTTGACGGAAATTAAAAAAGAGAATGGCGAGCAATAATGCCCGCCATTTTTTAGTCAGTATCCACGACTTCTTTAACAATCAAACATTTGTCCTCGCTCCCCGGCACATCTATCGACATTTCAATATGGTTTCCACCTGAACTGATAAAGCCTGAACATGTTTCGACGAACAGTTTGATATAACCGACTTCCTCTTCTGTTAGTTCCGCAGTGTAAATTGGAGAACCAACCACCCCTGACAATTCTTTTGTGTCAACGGCGTCATTTTTTGTAAATCTGATTTTCATGGTATTTATTGTTTTTTATCTTAATTATTTTTCAAGGTAATTCTTGTTCTCTTCACGGAGCTGGTTGTAATAGTTGTCAATCCGCTCCTTCTCTTCTGCGGCTTTACGCTCTTCCTCTTCCTTATGTGCGGCTTCAAGGGCTTTCCTGTCCTCTTCTTGGATTTCAGCAAACCTCTTGCAGCCTACGGCTTCCTTAATTCCGTAATAAGAGTTATCCACAATGGAGAAGTCGAAGAGTTTGTCGAACTTGGTGATAGTGCGGTCATACACACCGTCGTCCTTTTTCTCCCACTTGTCCTCACGTACCGTGAATGCAAAGGAAGTCTCGTCAATCTCACCACGCTCGATCCTTTCAAGGATATAGTTTGAAAGGTTGTCGTTAGCTGCTTCGAACTCGAAATAGACTCCGTCCTCACGCACGTCGATTTTCAAGGTTCCCTTGCCCTTGTTGTTGCGGGCAAGGAAGCCGTCCTGACGATTGTGGTTATAGAGCATGAATATGTCTGAGGCCTCGATAACACCTTCCACTGCTTCTGGGGCAATCATTTCACGGAACCCCTCCCTGTTAGGGGATTGGTAGTTGAAAGGGATAGCCCTGCCCTCGATTCTGCGGCTTTCAGGTGCCTTGCGAAGCTCTACGTTATAACTTCTGATTTCCTGTTCCATATTATATGATTTTTATAATTCGTTATTATTCGCCGGTTGAGCCTGTGTATATCGGGTAATTCTGACTCTCGTAGGTTGCGCCGGAAGTCCAAGATAGTGTCTCGATAGTCGGCTCTTCTGCATCGAGAAATCCCCATACACCTGTATAGATAGTTGTTTCGACAGGAATGTCTGAAGAGAATATCCAGTACCATTTTTCCTCATTTTCTTGAGAGTCTTCGTTATACACAAGTGTCTTGTAGCGATTGACCCATTTCAATTGTCCCCAACCACTGCGCTCACATTCTTCCTGGCATGACTGGTCATAATTCCTGACAAACCAAATCTTAAAATAGGTGCTTTCTTCCTTGATATAGTTCACATCGCCGCCAATCGTTCCATCGTCAGCAACGCCGAAAACAATGAAAGTTGATGGTATATCAATGCTGAGCAAGTTCTCATCAACCCTTACGCCAGCCTCGTCGAAACCGTTGTCGCCGGCGGAAGAAGGAGAGAAATAAATCCTGAAACTTCTATCCCATTCTTTTTCGCCGGCAAATGTAATCCATACTTCATCGTCGCCCTCGTAATTAAGCACGACATTTCTATCGTAGGTTTTGTAGAATATGGAAGGATATCTTCCGAGGCTGACCATATCTCTAACGAGCGTCATGAACTCGGCTGTCTGTGCCGTGGTTTTAAATCCGTTGAACTCGAAGACAGGATACAACGGAGTCCATTTGTTGTGCTGATAGATTTGTGGCTGTTCAGGAATCTCATATGCTTCTGTTGCTGCAGATATTCCAATATATACTTGACCGCCGCCCTTTAACTCAACATAGTCCCCCTCGTGCAAGAAAATTATATCGAATGTTGTTTTTGACATGTCCAGAGTGTCAAAATTGCATCTGTAAATGTATCCCCTTTCGTTATCATTAACCCACTCGTTAGGATTGTTATTTCCGGTTTCCCAAGCCCAAAGGAACCAGTTGCTGTTGAAATAGATATCGTCCCTATCATTTCCTTCTGAATCCTTTACAATGCCCCAATACCCTTCTTGTTCATAGTTGTTAGGATCGAGTATGTATAATCTGGTGAAATGTTTTTCGCCATATCCAATTCTCTCCGTCGCAATCATTCCTTCCGTCGGGTCGGTAATTGCAGAAAGTGCGTCAACAACCATATAGTCGCCGACTCCTTTCTGTGATACATTAGACATTATCCAATAGTCCCCTTCAATGGAAATCATACAATAGTATACATTTGTACCGTCAAATCCATAAAACACCATTTGTGCATTTGATACAATTGTATTCAACTCCATATAGACAGTTTTGTGCTCATTCCTGTAAAGCACATAGACAGGTGTGCCGCTCATTGACAACCCCCTCATTTCTTCGAGGATAGTCAAATCGGAATGATCATAGGTATTGCCTGAATAGAGTTCGTCATAGATATACACCTTGATATTGTCGCCGGAAGGTGCAGTTCCACCTGAAGTTGAAAGAACGCCGGAATTGTCGATAGTAAGTCCGCTACCGACCTTGATACCTCCGAGTCTGTTCGCTGTTGCGACAGGAAGCACATACTGACCTCCACCGCCGCCACCGCCGATATTGTCAAAATTGATAATCATAGCCAATTCCTCCTATTAATTAAAGAACTGCCTCCACTTCACCTGTGTTGCCGGAAAGCATAAGCCAGCTGAACGGAACGAGCCCGTTGATGATTAAGTTCTCATTTGGGGGCGTAGCCTGTGAATATGCAGTATATTCGCCATCACGAGTGGCGGAATATGCGAGGGTGTATCCGCCCTCGGAAGGACCGATAATAGCACTGTCCTTAAGCACCTTGAAAGGTGTCTCACCGCTAATTATTACTTTGCTCATATTTACTATATTTTTATCTAAAAGGTTGATCATCGGCTGACCAAAATAAATCCCCGTAAAAATTACGGGGATAAAAATTGCTATGTTGCGTCGATTACCGTCCAACCGGAAGGAATTCCATTGGAACCTGTCGTCCAACTGTTCATATTCGGTGATTTAACGAACGTTCCCGTTGGGGATACATTGTAAAGCCATCCATATGTTGACATGCTATGAGTAATATCTGTGGCAAGGCACTTCACGTAATTCAAAGAATGGCATTCCTTGAACATGTCATAGTAAGAATCTGTTAAAACAACATCGGCCGGAAGTTCAGGTGATTTTTCTAACTTGTCGCAATATGCAAACATTCTTTCATATACAGCACGCCCTAACCCTGTTGCTGGCAATATTTCCGGCGGATACACAAGTTCTTTGCAGGAAGAGAACATATCAAAATAGCATGCCGAATTATCTGTTAAAGACAAGAACGGCAAAACAAGATTGCTTGCATCAACAAGAAGATTTGCATCTTCAGAATGTAGTTCCCCAGAACCAAACCATACACTATAAAACAATCCTTCGAATTGGTGTTCAGCAGGTGTACCTGCGTAAGTAGGGAAACTCGTGCAGCCGGAATATCCATATTGATAAAACAGAGAGGCAATATTTCCGTAAACTTTATGTTTTACACCGGCTATCCTTATATATGAGCCATCATAGATTATATCGGTTCCCCATACTTTCATTTTATCACCATACACCATTGTACGGTATTCAACATTGTTTTCCGCATTTGCGTACGTCATTGGTGATTCATCATTCTTCTGAATTATTATCCTATTTTTGCGTACGTCATAGTCTCTTCCTGAAAACTTGAAAACACCGGTATCACCACGTTCAAGAACTTCAAATGTCAAACATATTTTTGAATAATCAGGAACCATTACCTGCCCGCCCCTTGTCTTGAACACAACGTTATAGTAGTCCGCCATCTCCCAAGGAATAATATTCTGCCAATACTCATTGTCATCCACAATGAACGTCGCATTCGGTGAGTTCTTTACGGTGAACTTCATTGAATTATCCGTGAATGCGGTGGACATATACAAAGGTATCTCCCAATGTGTATCTTCCGTGAAAAACCATTTGAGAGATGTGAATGTGAGCCAATCGGAACCCTGTTGATCGCTCGTCCAACTTGGAGCATAAGGATTGCCATTGACTGTATCGCTGTTTCCTACGTCCCCGATTATTCCGAAGAACTCAATGTCTGGATAATGTTCCGTGATGGCGGTGGTTATTTCGAAGAATGAATCGCAAGAATCTCCGGTTGTTCCACGATATCCGCCACTTACAATCATTCCCTTTGAATTATACTCGGAGAAAATATTGCCAGGATCCCCAAAATATAACTCATAGTTTTCATACATTGAAACCCACAGGTTTCCGGTGCTCGCAGTCAACGGGTGTGAGTAAGTATGTGTAAAAGAGTCGTGAGCGAGAATTGAATCATCGTCAACCAACCTTGCCAAATTAGGACCTCCGCCCTCCCCTTCGCAGTCCGAAGCATATGCCCCGAAATGTACAGAGGTGCTTCCGGTGCTCGGAAGGAAAAACATTATCATTTGGTTCGTCCTATCTCCGGGAACATAAGGCATATAGTAATCCTCAGGCCACCCGACCTCAGGGTTCCTATCCCTTTCCCAAACTACCGTGCTGCCCTGAAGCACCAACTGAACGTCAGTGCTTCCGAGCTTTATGTCCTTCATTATTCCTGTTTCAACCAATGGCATAACTCAATCAATTATAAAATATAGTGTTGTGTTATCAATTGTCTGCGCCGAGTACGCCGCTCTCGTGCCCGCCCATATCTTGTTCGTCCCGGTAAGTGCATATACAAGGTTGGAAGCAGTGATTGCACTGTTTATTGCCTGCGTCATAGCGGTAGAAGCAGGAAGGTTCTGTATCTGCTGTTCCAATGCAACTGTCTGTGCCGTGGTTGCAAAAGTAGCCAAATTGATTTCTTCGGTTCTTGATACAACATCACGGTCCATTGTTCCGAAATCAATTACCCTAATATAAATCCTACTGTTATATGTATAAGTTGTGTCAAGGCAGGTGCAGGAAACATTTGCTTCATAATCTCCGGGTGGAACATATTGTTCAACCCTGTAAACATGCCCGTCATATACAACCCTGATACCCTGATAGTCCTTTCCATTTTCGTAATATTCGGCTGCTTTAGCTATAATCGCCCTTCTTTCCATAAGATTGTTCGACGACGGGAGTATGTATGTGAATGTATCCGTGCTATCTCCAAGTTCTGTTGCGTCGATATATGTTTCCCTCAATCCACCGTCGGACTGGTTTCTCTGAATTGATGTTCCCCTTTTAAGTTTTCCGTAATAGAACAATACTCTATCTACGTTGTAGAAAATGTTGTATTGGCGGCTAAACACACTATACACTAACGCAGCCTCAACTCCGTCATAGTATTCAACACTTACTGCACGGAACTCTACATAATGTCCGTCAACCATAATAAATATCCTTGCCTTTCCGTAATCATTGCCAAGGGAATTAAGATAGTCTATCAGCCTGTTTACCTCACTTTCCGACACTTCCCAATATTGAGTCCCGCCAAGAAAAATACAATAATCGTCAATGGCAGAAATTGCGGAATTGACATAGGTTTCACTCGCCAAACCAGAAACTGCAGTATCCACGTACTGCTCCGAAGCAAGCCCAGAGACAGCGTTATCCACATAGGCTTCGCTCGCCAGACCGCTCGTTGCCTCGGCGATTACCGAGTCAACATAGTCCTCCGTCGCCGTTCCTTCCTCTATGAGTTTATCCTCGACGAGTTCGTCAAGGTTCTCTTCCGACACAAATGTAGTCGGTGTGTAGTCGATAGGTGTCTTCAAGAAGTACCCCGTGCTGCCTTCGAACTCCACGGCGTCGCCGTCATAGACATAGAACACATTGTACCTGACAACCCCGTCGTCGAGACCGTCAAGTTCTTCCCATTCGATATGGATAAGCCCTGCGTCGCCCTTCTCGTTGAGTTCGATATCCTCTATGGTCTTCTGTATGGAAGCCCCGCCGGGAGTGGTGTAAATTGATACAACCAAGTCCTGTGCTTCCCTGACGTCAACGTCGAGCCTGCAAGTTGCGAGGGGCACGCCGATTTCAACGTCGCTGCCCTTCAAAATCTGTCCACTGTTGAATTGTTTTATCATTTTTGTACAAACATTCTTTCCATCAAAAGGATTTATTCAGTCGGACATTTTTTTTGTATATCTGTGAATATGCAAGAAGAATGGAGAGACATAAAATGCTATGAGAGTCTTTGTCAGGTCAGCAACCTCGGAAATGTTAAATCGCTGGATAGGCTGTGCTTTAACGGGCAGGGATATTTCATGAGAAAAGGCAAAATATTGAAACCGCACGAGATTCCAATAACAGACACATACAGCACATTTCAAGTCGGACTTGTTAAAAATGGAAAAGAAAAAAGATTCATAGTAGCACGGCTTGTCGCTATGGCGTTCCCTGAAATCTGCGGAGAGTGGTTTGAAGGTGCCGTCGTTAATCACAAGGATGAAAATCCAAGAAACAACAATGCAACCAACCTCGAATGGACCACGCAGAAAAACAACGTCAGTTATGGAACGGCAAACCAAAGAAGGAGTAAAACAGAAACAAACAATAAATATTGGTCCAAGGCAGTTGATTGCTATACCTTGGAAGGGGACTATGTGGATACTTACCCTTCTGCTTCGGAGGCATTCAGGCAAACAGGAATATATAACATAGGTGCCTGCTGTCGTGGAGAAAGAAACAACGCAGGCAACTACATATGGAGATACAGTAATAGGGGCGAATAACTCGCCCCTATTTTATTCGGAAATTGTTTTTGTCTGGTTTGGATCCTGCAATTGAGACTGATCCTTCTCTTTCATATATTTTCCACTCGCAATGTTGTCGATTGTCTGATAAGACAACTGCAGATAGTGTGCCTCGGAAGCCTCGGAACCAATTTTAGGCATACCCAACTGTCCCCTGATCTCATCTACGCTCATAATTCCGTTAGTGATCATCATGCGGAAGTATTCACCAAGTTCCTTGCGGTTTGTCTGCATTGCCGCCGTGAAATCGAACATAACGCCCATTTTTCCAATCTCGCTCGGCTTGAACAGTTTCCTGTTGAACTCTTCCACCATTACCTGAACGTAAGGTGTAATTGTGTCGCTCAAGAACGCAAGGTTCGTGCTCTCCATTGAACTGTAGGAGACCTCCTTCAATTGGAAGAGTCGGATAGGAGAAATATTCAAAAATCTCGCAATCTCAACGATATTGAACTCACGGCTTTCGAGCAACTGTGCGTCCTCCGGAGACACAGACACAGGCTGATAGTCCAAACCCGCAGGAAGCACGGCGATACCGTTCCCGCCGGGAGAGAATGCCTGATTCCAGCTTTCCCTGATCTGCTTCTTCTGATCGTTCGTGAGCACGGCACTTGCCTTCAAGACTCCGTTCAGTCCGGCGCCGCCACGGTAGAAATTGCTTGCGGTGTCGTCGGCGTCGGTTGCCGACACAAGCACCTTGTATGCATATTTGAGTAGACTAATTCCATTGAACTGCTCATCTACGTGCATCCAAAGGTGGATCATGTCGCTGGCGGGAACTGCCTGCTTCAAGCCCTGAACGATATACTTCACCTCGCCGTTCCTTTCCACGATAGGCTGTACGAACGAGGCATTGATATAGTGCAGTGCCTTCACATTGAGCCTTTCGTCCCTCTCAATGAGAAAATATGCATTACCCTGTATGATAACGCTCTCGATAGCGGACTTGAAAGCCCCGAAGTGGTTGAACTTGTTATCCGGCGTGATATTCAGTATTCTCCACAATGGGTGGTCCATTGGCTGCTTCTCGTCATAGTCCATTTTCACGATATTTATTGGAAGCATAGCCACAGCGTTGCTTATTTGATTCACGCCGCAGTAGAAGGCAGCCAGTTTCATTGCCCTCGACTCGCTATATGAAGAGGAATTGTTGAAAAGAAGGGCACCGAGAGTTTCTGATCTTTCCTCAACCGGTTTCACATCTTTCTTCCTTCTGAAATTAAAAATACCCATGTTATACAATATTTTTTATAAAAGGGCGAATGTTAGCGGACTTTTACTATCTTTGCAAAAACCACATTATGAAAGACATTGAATCACTGACCGACCTCAGGAAGAAACACCATCTTCGTCCAATGAAGGAACTCGATGAAGAACAGCAGGAACTTGTTTTCGTCATTCAGGTTCTTGAATTCGAGTATATCAACAACGACCTCACAGAAGAGGAATCACTGAAAAAATTGAAAGACATAAACAAGGCCTATGAAGAAGGCATTGCCTTGAAAATTTTTCAATAAAATCCAAATTAAACCAGAATTTCGGCATTAAACCGCAACTTATGCCAAAAAAACAACGGCTCCCTGTAAAGAGAGCCGTTCCTTTTTCAACCTTCTGGAAGTGCGTCGACGAAAACAATCCTTTTCTCATCTTCACCTTGTTTCTTTTTAAATGCAAACACCTCATTGAATAGAAATGTCTTCTTCGCATATTCATAGGCTTCGTCCTCGTCAACGTCCTCGTCCTTGTAGTGGTTGATAACCGTTATCATTGCGTCGTTAAGCAAGTCTTCCGACGTCCTTCCGCCATATATCGCTATGTCTGTCTTGGTGCACATATCGGCGAACTCCTGATAGTGCTTCGCCAGCACGTCCCTAATTCTCATTGAGCATGTCCTCCAACATTTTTATTGTTTCGGCGGGTGTCATTTCGGCTCCACTGTGCGCTATGCCGTGGTGATATGCACAAATGGTTTCGAGATTGTCGTCGTCGTAAGCCAGCTCCCATTTCACCTCGCCGTCAATGAACGGGCTTCTCTTGTGGTGCACCTGCAACGGGCTCTCCTTCGTCCCCGCATTCACCCTGCCTTCCTTTAGACAGCGTTCGCATATCGGGTGTGCCTTCAAGTGTGCCGCCCTTGTCTTCCGCCACTTGGTAGTGTTATACAGGCTTATCCTCAACGCCCGGTCCTCCGTCATTCTCGGCTGACTTCTTTTTGCGTCCTCTTTTTTTGGTATCTTGTTTATCGTCGGCATTTGCTTCCTCCTTTTCCTTGTCGGGCAATACTGACACCGCCCCGCTCAACTGCTTCAAAGCAGAATTGATAGATTCCAGACTTTCTGTCATTTCACGCAGATAGTCGATAATGTATTTTTCATTCATTTTCAAAAATGTTTTTGCTCCAATCCTTGTCAAACTCACGTTCCCCCGAAATTATCTCTTCGACAATGTCTTCGTTCTTCGTGAGCCAATCCAACACAATAGCCCGCAGCATTACGCTGATAGGGGCGTTCAGCACTTCCGACAACTCCGTGAGCACCTGCAGTTGTCTCGGCTGCAATCTCAAACTAACCCTTGGTAGACTCATATATTGTTTATTATATTCCTGTCCTTTGTCGTGCTTTCAAGATCCAAATCGACTCTCTTTATCTTCCTTGAAATGCACATTTCTTCGTTCAACGGCCTCCTGATTACCCTTCCTGTCCTGTCGAGTATGTATGCGTCGTCCTTGTTGAGACCGTACCTGTCAACTTTCTCCCTGCCCGTCGGACTCGTCCTGCTGTCTATCCAAATGCCGTGATACTCCTTCCATTTCTCCACCTTGCCCATATTGAACATATAGACCTCGTCGGATCCGAGTATGAAGTTCAGATAAAAAACAGGGGTTTTCACTTTCTCGTAGAGCAGTTTCGTGAAGTCATACTTGTCTGGCTCTATGAACAGGTCTTGGAACTTCAGGACTTTGCTGTCTCTCAATTTCAACTCGAAGAACGCAGTTCCGCCCGTCCCGTTGGAAACCGCAGTATCCACCTTCTGCCCGTAGGCTCCCTCGTAAATGTCGGCGGTGGAAAGTGTCTCATGCAACTCCGTCATGCCCGTGAACAACGCAAAACAGATTTCTTCTTCATATTCAAATGCGTCCTCGATAAAACTGCCAGCATTTGCTTCGTCCCATTTGACTTCACCTTTCTTTATCCCCTTTTTAATTGAAGTGTGTACTATCATATTTGTAATTCNNTCTTTCGCTCTTTCACTAAACATATTGTAATTAAGCATATTGCAAATAGAAATTAGCCCTTCTTTTAATATAAATACTTGCTTTTTCCAAAAAATACTTATAACATTTTTGTTTCCTTGTTCCAATTTTTCATTTTTCATGCGCTCTCGTG
>LXOW01362971.1_pt1 | contig 36786 bp, 36 predicted proteins | sample 1368591 | NCBI WGS metagenome assembly LXOW01 (sample SAMN04884650, study PRJNA319009) | bovine gut metagenome | isolation source: Cow rumen | host: Bos taurus | place: Italy: Legnaro (PD) | collected 2014-07-09
TGAAAAATGCCTTTTCACGCTCCGGACCCGGGCTGAAAAATTGAGTTTTTTAACAGCCCCTGCGGTAACCAATACAGTAACGGCTTTCTCATCCGGAGCGACCACTTTTATTTGCCTTCCCGGCGGCAAAGTATTGAATCGCCGCTCCGCGTCGCTTCAAACTTGAAGGCGGGCGGTCGCCGACGTTTTCAACGTCGGCGAAGGCCGGATGAGGCCACTGCAAAAATAATAGTAAGTTTGCCGTTTTAACGGCAAGTGAAGTTTGCGGCTTCGCCGCAAGTTATGAGTTATTAGTTATGAGTTATGATTGCCGCTGCGCGGCAAGTTATGAGTTCCGCACGGCGGAACGTTAAACACACAAAAATATGAAGAACCTTTTAATTGCATTTGCGCCGGATTGTAATGATTGTTATCTTTAATGCGCACCTGCGGGGCGGGCAGCCCGAAACATTTTCTTCGAAAATGAGGCGCACCTACGGTATCAAATGACGCATACAGCGTAACCGCTATTACACTGTATGCGTCATCCTTCCATGCGCCGCAGCGCAATTCATGCCGCGCAGCGGCTTTTCTCGTCCGGCAAAGCCGGACATATCGCATGCCTCGAATGCGGCATATATCGCATACCGCTTAAGCGGTATATATCGCGTGCGAAGCACATATCGCCTTCATGCGCCGCAGCGCAATTCATGCCGCGCAGCGGCAATTCATGCAGGCGAAGCCTGCAATTCATGCAACGCAGTTGCAATTCATGCGCCGAAGGCGCAATTCATTTCTTCATTAGCGCAAGCGCCTTCATTTCAAATTCATATTCCTGTACACCGCGAAATGCACCGTGTATCCGCCTGTCTCGACTGCCTGACTCTCGCTCTCGAGCGACCAGCCGTCGAGCCGGTGAAAATCGGGTATGAAGGTATCGGCTTCCGGGTCGAGCGCGTCGATCCAGGTGATATAAGCGCGACGGCAGCGCGTATAGAGCGCGTTGTACAGACTCCCGCCGCCGATCAGCATCACCGAGTCCCCGGGGTATTTCGCGATCTCTTCGAACATCTCGTCGAACGAATGCACGTTGACGCATCCGGGCGCCTCAAAGCTTCTGTCCGCCGACAGGACGATATTCGTTCTGCCCTTGAGAGGCGCGGGGCCGGGAAGCGACAGATAGGTGTTCTGGCCCATCACGACCGTCTTTCCGGCCGTCTTTTTTTTGAAATATTTCATATCCTCGGGCAGACTGTAGAGCAGCTGCCCCTTTTTGCCGATCGCGCACCCGCGGTCGGCGGCGACGATAAGATCCATTGATATTTGTTCCTTTCAGACTCTGCCGTTAAGCACGTCCTCGTATGGAGGATCGGCGTCGAAATATCCGACGTATTTTATGTCGACCGGGCTCTTCGGGAAGAGATAGTTGTAGAGGTCTACGAAGTAGTCGTCGGTCATGCTCGCGATGTAGTCGACGACGATCTGATCGGGGTCGTTCTCCTCGTACGGGATGCGGCGTTTTCTTCTCGTCGGCAGTATGTAGTTGATGTGATGCGTGTAGACCGGAGAGTGCTCGCGTCCGGCGATAAGGTCCTTCTTCATCAGGTCGTAGATCTGCGCCATCATCTGCCTGATGCGCGGGTCGGGCCGGCTCTTTTCGTTGCCGTATATCAGCTTGTAGTTTTCGGTCTTCGCAGCCTTGAGCGCCGCGAAATGATCGCGGTCCATGCAGACGTAGGGCTTGCCGTAGCTGTTTTCGATTATGTTGACGATCAGGTTGTTGATTATCTCGGTGTTCGAAACTCCGATCGCGCCCCGCTCGAAGGCGTCGCTCGCCGCGATCTGCGCCTTTTCGGCGTCCTGTCTGTCGCGCCCGAGATAGGCGATTATGTCGGAAATTCTTACGACGCATCCCTCGAGCGTCGAGGGAACGAGTCTCGCCGAGGCGCCGGGTTCGACGTAGCATTCCTCAATCATCTTGTCGAACACTTCGAAGCTGTCAAGCGGCACCGGACGGTATTCGAGCAGCTCGGTCTCGCCGTTGTGCGAGGCGATTCCGTCGAGCGTCTGGAGACTTACGTTGATCGGGAAGATTTCGTCGAGCACGCGCACAGAATGAATGTTGTGCGCGAAGTGACGGCCGGTGTTCTCGCAGTATATCTCGTCGAGCAGCCGCTCACCGGTGTGCGCGAAGGGCGCGTGGCCTATGTCGTGTCCGAGAGCGATCGCCTCGATCAGATCGAGGTTGAGATTGAGCGCGACGCCTATCGTCCGCGCGATCCTCGAGACGAGCTGAACGTGCAGACTGCGTCGCGAGATGTCGTCGTTGCGGAAGAAGGAGAAGGCCTGCGTCTTGTCGGCGTACCTGTTGTAATAGGGGCAGTGGAGTATCTTGTCGATGTCGTGTACGAAAGCGGGACGCCAGACCGTCGCCTCGTCCTTCGGCACGTCGTGGCGCCTTATTATGTCCTCGTCCCGGAATGCAACGCGGTTGAAGGTCAGAGTCGCCTTCTCATGCTCCATCCGCTCGGTCAGTTCGGGCGAGACGCGCTCGAGTATCCGCCCGGCGGTCAGCGCCTCGGTCTCTTCGGCCGAGATGAATTCTCTTGTTCTTTTCACGTGTAGATACCTCTCGCTTCCTGTTGCGCTTTCTTTTCGAGCCAGCATTTGCGGCACATCGCGGTATATCTTTCGTTGCCGCCGATGCAGACCTGGTCGCCCGAATAGAGCACGTTGCCGGCGTCGTCTATTCTTGCGTTGACCGTCGCCTTTCTTCCGCAGCGGCAGACAGATTTGATCTCGGTTATCGACTCGGCAATCTCGAACAGCCGGCGGCTGCCCGGGAAGAGATGCGTCAGAAAATCGGTCGCGAGGCCGAAGCAGAGCACCGGCACGTCGAGATCGGTCGAGATCTGTCCGAGCTGATCGACCTGTTCGGGAGTCAGGAACTGACACTCGTCGACGATCACGACGCGGCAGTCTGAATACTGCCCGGTGTAGAGCTTGAAGAGGTCGCAGTCGGCGGCGACGCAGAGCGCGTCGGCCTTGAGTCCGATCCGCGACGAAACGACGCCCGGGCCGTCGCGCGTGTCGAGCGATGGCTTGAGCAGCATTACCTTCATATCGCGTTCTTCGTAATTGAATTTGGTGATCAGCGCCTGAGCAGACTTCGAGCAGCCCATCGCACCGTATTTGAAATAGAGTTTTGCCATCTGTATCTCCCTTCGGCAAAAAAGATTGACACCTTTTTCCCGTTATGATATAATAATCGAGGTTTCAGGGCTTCGGAAAACGCTTCTTCCCGGCCCGGGTTTTCCGCCGGCTGCGTCGTGCGCCGCGCGGACTGATATTTTCAGGAGGATAGGAGTTTGAGAAATCTTACAATATCGCGCAAAAAGAGCTTCGTCGGCTGTCTCGGCGTTCTGAAAGTTATGATCGCCGACCCCGATGGCGACGTTGATATCAACGGCGTCAAAACGCGCAAACTCGGAACGATAAAGAACGGAGAGTCCGCGACTTTCGAAATAACAGAAGAGGACACCGCGGTATTTATAATTGCCGACTCCGTTTCGAAATCATACTGCGTTGAAACCTATCCGCTGCCTGCGGGAACCGGCGACGTCGTTCTGTCGGGCAGGGTAACCTTCAATCCCGCGCTCGGCAATCCCTTCGAATTCGACGACGCGCCCGAAGAAACGGTCGAATACCGCCGCCGGCACCGCAAGAAGGGATACGCCATGCTGCCTGTATTCATTCTTGTCGGAGTCGTGATAGGCGTAGCGGTGTCTGCAATCGCTATGTACGTCGTCAATTATATGAATAAGAACAAAGTGCCCGAGCCCGCATATTTCAGCAGGGAGGGGCTTGTAATCACGCTTGACGACAGATTCGAGGCGGACGAAGAGCTGGATATTATCAATTCCGACCGCGTCGGCGTCACCGTCACCCGGGAAAACTTCTCGCTCCAGGCGGGGTTCGGCGATCTTACTCTCAGCGAGTACCGCGACGCCGTCGCAGAAGTCACGGGAAGACCGGTGACCTTCGGATCGACGAAGGGCGGAGTGCTCTATCTCAGATACACCGGCACGTCGGGCGACGTCGAATGGGTCTACTACGCCTTTGAATACAAGGGCACAGAGTGCTTCTGGATCGTTCAGTTCTTCTTCCCGGCGGAATTCGAAAACGAACTTCTCGATGAGGTCTTCGGCTGGGCCGAAGCGGTTACCGCCGACGCGGGAAATCTGCTGAACGCAGCTTATTCCGCCTTCGCGTTGGCGCAGACGAACTCAATCGCTTCGGCGTAACTGTCAAAGCCCTTTCCCGAAAACGTTGCGGCGCAGGCAGGTCGGATAAACGATACGTGCCTGAAGGGCTCGCGAGAGTCGGGGTCGCTCAGATGCACTTCGACGGTCGGGATCATCACCGCCTTGACGGCGTCGAGAATCGCCACGCTTGTGTGCGTATATGCGGCGGGATTGATCACTATCGCGTCGTAAACGCCGAGCGCAGACTGGATTTTGTCGACGATGTCTCCCTCGTGGTTCGACTGGAAGAAATCGGCCTCCGCTCCGCATGAGGCNNGCTCCGCATGAGGCGGCTTTTTCCCGGCAGAACGCAACGAGATCGGCGTAGGTCCGGCGGCCGTATATGTCGGGTTCGCGTATGCCGAGCATATTGATGTTCGGCCCGTTGATTATCAGTATTTTCATTACAGATTCAATAGTTTCAGTATTTCCGCGGCGGCGCTTTCTGCGCTGCCGCCTTTTTCGGTTTTCACCGTATAATCGGCAAAGGCTCGGTAGAGGGGTTCGCGCTCTTTGAACAGGGCTTCGAGGCCGCGCCCCTGCGAGATCGGTCTGCCCGACGTCGGCAACTCGGACAGGTCGCGCAGTATCAGCACGATTCTTCCGTTCTGGCGGAGCAGAGGCAGGTTTTCCGGGCGCGTGACGCATCCGCCTCCCGTCGCTATCACCTTTCCCGAGAGCTTGCATATATTCGCGAGCGCTTCGGTTTCGGCGCGTCTGAAGGCGTCTTCTCCCTGCGAACGGATGAATTCTGGTATCGGCGTGCCGAGTAGCTTTTCGGTTTCTTCGTCGGCGTCGATAAACTCGCGTCCGAGTTTTTCGGCTATGATTTTTCCCTTCGTCGTCTTACCGCAGCCGGGCATGCCGATCAGTATCACGTTCAGCGTGTCGCGCTCGATTTTGTCAGTGATTTCATCGATCAGACGGTCGTTTAGCACGTTCCCGGTGAAGAGAGAAGAGGACTCCGCCGCCTGTGAAACGAGCATATACAGACCGTTGTAAGCGGGTATTCCGAGTGCGTCTGCCTGCTGCAAAAGAGCCGTGCGCGAGGGGTTGTATATCAGATCGAATACGACTTCAAGCTTGTCGAAAACAAGAAGATCTGTTGGCGATTTGCCGTTGTCGGGATACATGCCGACGGGCGTGGCGTTGACTATCGCCGAGGCGTCAGCGTGGCGGTCGAGGTTTTCGTAGTTGTCCTCGCCTTTTCGGCTGATAACGACCGGTCGGGCGTCCATCGACTCAAGCGCGCAGCAGACGGCGCGCGAGGCGCCTCCGCTGCCGAGCACGAGAACTTTCTTTCCCGAAAGAGACACTCCGGAACGCTGTACAAGCCGCGTAAAGCCGCGGACGTCGGTGTTGTACCCGCAGGTTTTCCCGTCGCGCCTTACCAGCGTGTTGACGCTGCCGGTCGCGCGCGCGGCGTCGGAAAGAACGTCGCAGAAACGCGCCGCAGTAAGCTTGTATGGAATCGTTACGTTGATTCCGTTCCAGTCGCCATGTTTTATAAAGTCTTCGACTTCGTCGGGCGATTTTTCAAAATATTCGTAGGAGTATGCGCCGAGTTTTTCGTGTATCGGACGCGAATAGCTGTGCCCGAGATGCTCGCCGAGCAGTCCGCAGCGAAGCTTTTTCTCGGCGATTATTCGCTCCTGGCGCTCCCGGCTGACCTCGAACAGCGTCTGCCAGAGGCGGCGCGCTCCGTCCGCGTAAACTGCGGGCGCTGCGGCCGCGATCGCGTCAAGCTTTTCGCTTTCACGGGCCGGATCGTGTACCGGTCGGCCCGACGCCGCCTTGTATTCGGCGACGCCCGAGCAGACGTCCATCCGCTCGGCGAAGAGCTTCAACAGTTCCGCGTCAATCCGGTCGATTTCTCCCCTGAGCTCGTCCAGACTGCGTATTGTCTTTTTTTCGGGACTCATCTTTCAGAGCTCCCTTTTTCTTCCGAGGAATGCGTCGTAAACCGCGAACGCGGCCGCCGCCTCAACGCAGGGAAGTGCGCGCAGAACGACGCAGGGATCGTGTCTGCCCGGTACCGACAGTTCCTTTTCGGTCAGATCAGACATATCGAGCGTCTTTTGCGGCGCGGATATCGACGGCGTCGGTTTGAACGCGGCGCGGAATGTCAGCGGCATGCCGTCGGTTATTCCTCCGAGAATTCCGCCGCAGTTGTTTGTCTTTGTAACGACGACGTCCTCGCGCAGAGTGAACGCGTCGTTGTTTACGCTTCCGAGCGTTTCGGACGAGGCAAAGCCCGCGCCGAACTCGATTCCCTTGACTGCGGGAATACCGAAGACGACGGTCGAAATACGGTTCTCCATTCCGCCGAAAATCGGGTCGCCGAGCCCGGCCGGCAGTCCGTAAACGCCGCATTCGACGACGCCTCCGACCGAATCTCCGGCCGCGCGGACGGATTCGATAAGTTTCCGCATTTCTTTCCATTTCAGCGCGGAAACCGTCGGAATTTCATTGGAGGGATCGTATTCTTCGAGCGTTCCTTCGTCTTTGACGCGTCCTATCGATAGTATTCTCGATTTCACGGATATTCCTTCGGCTTCGAGCAGCTGCAGGCAGACGCCTCCCGCAACGCAGAGGGGAGCGGTCAGCCGGCCGGAGAAGTGCCCGCCGCCCGTGCTGTCCTGATATCCGCCGTATTTTATATTCGCCGTGAAGTCGGCGTGCCCGGGGCGCGGCGTGCCTTCAAACGGCCTGTAGTCGCCCGGACGCGCGTCCGAGTTGCGGATTATCGCGGTCAGCGGCGCGCCGCAGGTGCGCCCGTCGTAAAGTCCGCTTATGAATTCCGGTCTGTCCGCCTCCTGCCTTGACGTCGTCAGCTTGTCTCTGCCGGGCGCGCGGCGCTCCGTAAAGGCGTTGAGCTTGTCGAAATCTATTGCGAATCCGGCCGGTACGCCCTCGAGCGTCATTCCGATTGCCGGCGAGTGCGACTGACCGAACAGGGTCAATCTGACGTTTTCACCAATGCTGCTGCTCATGCTTTTGTCTCCAGTAAACCCAGATCCTCCCAGAATCCGGGATATGATTTTGCCGTGCATCCGGGATCGGATACGGTGACCGCACTCTCGCAGATTGCCGCCGCGACCGCCGCCGACATTGCAAGACGGTGGTCGGAGCGCGAGTCGGCGAATCCGCCGCGAAGGCGTCCGGTACCCGTGACCGTGAGCGTATCGTCCTGCACTTCGGCGATGCCGCCGAGAGAATTTATCAGTTCAGCGGTGCCTTCAAGCCGGTCTGATTCCTTGAGGCGCAGCCGCCCGGCGTTGAAAAATTCGGTTTTCCCTTCGGCAGCCGCGGCGACAATCGCCAGAACCGGTACGAGATCGGGTATTCCCGACGCGTCTATCCTGATTCCGCGCATCCGGCCGCGTTTAACCCTGACCGGGCCGTCTTTGCCGAATTCTACGCGGGCGCCGAATCGTTCGAGTATTCCGATGATTCCGGAGTCGCCCTGCGACGATGGATATTCGAGTCCGCGGACTTCGACTCCGCCCGCAGAGAGAGCTCCGGCACAGAGGAAGAAGGCGGCTCCCGACCAGTCGGTTCCGACTTCGTACCGCTCCGGGAAGCGGTATTGCTGTTTGCCCGGAACGCAATAAATATTATCGTTTTTATCGATTCCGATTCCCGAGCGCTCAAGCGAGTCGAGAGTCATTTTTATATATCCGGCCGATTCGGTTTTCCCCGTGACTTCAAGCCGGCTGTCGCCGTCGAGCAGCGGAAGAGAGAAGAGCAGTCCGCTGACAAACTGCGACGAGACGTCTCCTGGGATCGAATAATCTCCGGCAGCGAGTTTGCCCGACGCGCGGATGAAGCTGCCGTCGCGCGTGATCGACATGCCGTGTTCGCACAGGAGCGAGTCGAGTGGCGAGAGCGGTCTTGACGGAAGGCGGCCGTGCGCCTCGAATATCGTTTCGCGTCCGAGCGCGCCGCAGAGAGGCAGAAGGAACCGCAAAGTCGAACCGCTCTCGCCGCAGTCGGCAAGCGCGGGAACCGAGGGGTTAATAGCTTCTCCGATCTTTATGACGTCTCCGTCAACGCTGACCTTCTTGAGAAGCGCCGACAGACACCCCGCCGTCGCATGGATATCGTCCGAAACGCCGCGGCAAATAATCTCCGTCCGCCCCTCGGAGAGCGCGGCGCATATCAGCGCCCTGTGCGCCTCGGATTTGGAGGAGGGAGGCGTAACGGCGCCCGTTCTCGGGCCGTTTTTTAACTTGAATCCGGCGCTCACCGGTTCAGTCCTCCCTTATGCCGCCGAGCCGCATCCAGTCGGCGATCTTTTCTTTTCCGACGGGCATTATCCTGCAGGAGCCGGGTCCGTCGGGCACTATCAGATTTATGATTCTTCCGGCGCTTTTCTTGTCTGCAGACGCCGCTTCAAGCATGCTAGAGAGCGGATAGCGGCATTCGTGAGGCAGCCGGTATTTTTCGAGAAGAGAGAGAAGTTTTTCGTATACTTCGTTTCCGCAGATGCTCTGCGCGACGGCCGCACGCGTTATCGCCGCCATGCCGATCGCCACGCCGAATCCGTGCGGAAGAGTGTAGTTGCTGCACTTCTCGGCGGCGTGTCCGAAGGTATGACCGAAATTGAGCAGCATCCGGCAGCCGACGTCGAATTCGTCGCGCTCGACGAATTCCCGCTTCATATTGACGCAGAAAGCGATCGTTTCCTCGTAATCGTCTCTGACCGGCGTCCGGTCAAGCTTGTCGAGAAATTCGGCCGAGCCGATCATTCCGTATTTGATTATCTCGGCGCAGCCGCCACGGTACTGTTCGTCGGGGAGGGTGTCGAGCGTCGCCGTGTCGCATATAACGGCGCAGGGACGGTGGAAGGCGCCGGCGAGGTTTTTTCCTCCGGGCAGATCGATTCCCGTCTTGCCGCCTACCGACGAATCGACGGCAGCCAGAAGCGTCGTAGGAATCTGGATATATTTAATTCCGCGCAGATACGTTGCCGCCGCAAAGCCGCAGAGGTCTCCGGTAACGCCTCCTCCGAGAGCCGCAAACAGGTCGCGCCTGGTCAGCCCGGCAGACGTCGCCGCGTCGAGTATCTGCGAATAGGTATTGATGTTTTTGCTCTGTTCTCCGGCCGGAAATACGAAAGACGAAACTTCGAGCCCGAGTCCTTCGAGCATTTTTACCGTTTTTTCTCCGTAGAGGGGGAAGACGTTATCGTCTGATACGACGAGCACCCGCGAAGCTCCCTCGGGAGCGGCTATCGGGCAGGCGTCGAGCAGTCCGCGGCCGATTATCACGTCGTATCCGCTCTCTCCGCCTGTTCTCAGAGTTCTGCTCATCTCTTGTCGGCCTCTTCCTTTTTCGCCTTTCCGTCGGCTATAAGCCGGATCAGCTCCTCGCGGTCTGCGGCGGCGAGAGCGTCGCGGTATTCGGCGAGATGTTCTATCAGACTGTCAATCTCGTTTTTGAGATTCTCACGGTTGTCAAGGAATAGCTCGGTCCACATTTCGGGATTCATATAGGCGACGCGCGTCATATCCTTGTAGCTTCCGGCGGAATAGCCCTTGCGTAATGCCGAACTTGCGCTTTTTATATATGCGCTCGAGACGACGTGAGCGAGCTGTGAGGTGAATGCGATAACGCGGTCGTGCGTTTCGGGATCGGATACCGTGAAACTGCCGAAACCGGCGGGAGCGAGGAGTTTTCTCGCCTCCGCGAGCAGGGCGATATCCTCGAAATCGGGCGGGCAGAGTACCATCGGCGCGCCCGAGAAGAGATTGGCCCTCGAATATTTGAATCCCGAATACTGCGTTCCGGCCATCGGATGGCCGCCGATATAGCGGAATCCGTATTCTTTCGCCGCGGCGAATCCGGCTTCGCAGACGCGTTTTTTCGTTCCGCAGCAGTCGATGACGATCGGCTTTTCTCCGAAGAAAGGTCCGAAATCATTCAGAAATATCTCCGCCGCCGCGCGGTAGAGGCAGACGAGTATCAGGTCGCAATCACGCGCGTTCTTTTCGTCGAGGCGTCCAGAGACGGCGCCGGCAAGCGACGCAAATCCGAATACGTGTTCGTCTTTTTCGAAGCCGAACACCTGCCAGCCGGCAGCGGCGTAGACCTTCGCGAAGGATCCGCCGATAAGTCCGAGACCGGCGATACCGACTTTCATTTAACCGCCTCGCGGACTTTGGAGACGATCTTCGCGACTTCTCTGTATTCGTCGGGAGTTATCGACTGAGCGCCGTCGCAGAGAGCGTGCATCGGGTCGTTGTGGACCTCGATCATGATGCCGTCGGCTCCGCATGCGGCTGCCGCGGCCGCCATCGGGCGGACCATTCTGGCAACTCCGGTGGCGTGGCTCGGGTCGACTATCACCGGCAGATGCGTCAGCTCGTGCAGCATCGGCACGGCCGAAAGATCGAGCGTGTTGCGCAGGTAATCGGTGTATGTGCGTATGCCGCGCTCGCAGAGAATGACCTGCTCGTTGCCGCCAGCCATAATATATTCTGCGCTCATCAGGAACTCGTTGAGAGTCGCCGAGAGACCTCTCTTGAGGAGTATCGGCTTGTTTGTTTTACCGACTTCGCGGAGCAGATCGAAATTCTGCATATTGCGGGCGCCGATCTGAAGCACGTCGACGTCGGCGAAAAGATCGAGATCGGACGCAGACATGATCTCGGTGACGATAGGAAGCCCGGTTTCGGCGCGTGCGATCTTGAGCAGTTCAATTCCGGTCGCGTGGAGCCCCTGGAAATCGTAGGGAGAGGTGCGCGGCTTGAAGGCGCCTCCGCGAAGCAGAGTCGCGCCGGCCGCTTTGACGGCTTTCGCGATGCCGATGATCTGCTCTTCGCTCTCGACCGAGCAGGGTCCTGCTATCATGCAGAAATTGCCTCCGCCGATTTTGACTCCGCCGACGTCGACTACCGTGTCGTCGGGATGAAATTTGCGGTTGCAGCATTTGAATCTCTCGCTGACGCGTTTTACCGAGTCGACGATTGCGAGGCTGGAGATGAGATCTATATCGACCTCGGACGTGTCGCCGATGAGACCGAGGACGGTCTTGAACTGTCCGTCGGAAACGTGGACGCCGAGGCCAAGTTCTTTAAGCCAGCCGATGAGTTTGTCTTTCTGTTCCTGTTTTGTGTCGGGTTTAAGTACGATTATCATTTTTATAACCTTCTGTGTGATGTGATTCCTTGTTTATTCGGCGATGAGCCGGGCTATGTCTTCGCGGGTTCTGACCGCTCCGATGTCGCGGCAGAGCCTTGACAAGACGTATTTGTCGCGGACGTCTCCGGCGAAATCGAAGAATGCGCAGAGCTCGTCGTTCGTCATACCGATCTCTTCGGGTTCTGTCGGGAAGCCGATCGAGCGGCAGAACGATGCGTAATCTTCGGAGGAGGGAAGCTCGCTCATATATTCGCAAAGCTCGTCCCAGCCGGCGATAATCCTTTCAAGCCGCGGAGCGAGGCGGGCGGGATCGTATTTGCCCTCTTTCGCTTCGAGCTTTATCATCGCCTCGGCGCCTTCGCCGACGAATTTCCGCATTTCTGCTGCGTGAGCCGCGTAATCGAACGTGCGGGCGGCTTCGAGCGCCTTTTCTCTGTCGGGCCGCGTCAAACGCAGCTTTTCGTATGCGCGCAGGCAGGGAAGAACCGCGAATCCGCATTGGATTCCGTGCAGATCGGTGCGCGTTCCGTAGGAAAGTCCGCGCATATCGCGGATGTGCGATATGTAATGCTCCATTCCCGAAGCGGGACGCGAAACTCCGGCGCATGTCATCGCAAGTCCCGCAAGTACCAGTCCTTCGGCAACGCTCGCGACGGCTTTTCTGTCTCGCGAGGCTGCCGCCTGCGCGTTGTCGATGACGTTTTTGAGCGACGACGCCATCATTTCGGCGACTTCGGGGCAGTAGTATTCGCCGGTGATGACGGTCGCCATCTTCCACTCGACGAGACTGATATATTTCGCCGCCATGTCTCCGATTCCGGCGAGTATCATATCCATCGGCGCGTCCGCCAGAACGGCGGTATCGGCGATGATGACTTCGGCCGGGTTCGACGGAACCGACGTTTTGAGACCGTTGACGTCCATCGAAGACGAGGTCGAAGCGTATCCGTCCATCGACGGAGCCGTCGCGCAGTAAAAGTAGGGCTTGCCGGTAAGATTTGTCAGCATCTTGCAGGTGTCGTTGATGACGCCTCCTCCGACGCCGATAATGCAGTCGCATTTCGACGAATAGTGCATCGCGCCTTCGCCGAGAGCCTTCTCGTCGGGAGCCGGTCTGCCTTCGGTCAGTACGTACTTAACGTACTCAACGCCGGCTTCGTCGAGCAGAGCGCATATCTTTTCTCCCGCCGCGCGGTAGGTGTTCGGGTCGGCGAGTATATAGGGGCGGCTGACTCCGGCCGCAGCCAGTTCTCCCGGCAGCGCAGAGAGAGCTCCGTCCGATACGATCGCTTTTTTAACCGTTATCGCGTGCTTCCGCCCGCAGTGTGCGCAATAGAATCCGCCGTCGCGGATCAGGGCGTTCAGATCTTTGAATCCAGACATTTCTATTCTCCAAAAAAGTATTATTCCAACTAACAATTTTACCACAGAGCGCCGCCTTTGTCAATAATAATAGTTGCACAAACATATATTATGTGATATAATAATATCAAAGATGCACTGAACAGTGCCCTTAAATACAGGGGATTCCTCCCCGGAACCGGAGAAATCAATGAAGTATGAAATCAAAGGCGAGCCGATGCCCGTCGTAATCTGCTCGCTCGACGCGGGTGAGAAAATGATCACCGAAAGAGGATCCATGTCCTGGATGTCCTCGAATATGAAGATGGAAACCAGCGCCGGCGGATTCGGCAAGGCGCTCGGCCGCATGTTCGCGGGAGAAGCCCTCTTCAGAAACGTTTACACCGCGCAGGGCGGCCCCGGAATGATCGCTTTCGGATCGAGCTTCATCGGCTCCATCCGCGCCATCGAGATTACCCCCGGCAAGTCGATCATCTGCCAGAAATCCGCTTTCCTCGCTTCCACCGAGGGAGTTGAGCTTTCGGTCTATCTGCAGAAGAAGGTCGGCGGAGCTCTCTTCGGAGGCGAAGGCTTCATTATGCAGAAGATCTCGGGCAACGGAATCGTTTTCGTCGAAATCGACGGATACGCCGTTGAGTACGAACTCGGCGCGGGCGAACGCCTCATTCTCGACACCGGACATCTCGCGATCGCCGACGAAACCGTCAGCATCTCGGTCGAAACCGTCAAGGGCGCCAAGAACGTCTTCTTCGGCGGAGAGGGACTCTTCAACACCGTCGTAACCGGCCCCGGCAAGGTAACGCTGCAGACGATGCCGCTTTCCTCCTTCGTCGCCGCCACCGGCGGAATGAACAAGGGCAACTGATTTCCGAGCCCGGATCTGAGATAACAAAATAACAGCGGCCGTTCAGAAACCCGCATAGCGCGTTTTTGAGCGGCCGATCTTTTCAAAGAATGAAAGAAACCTCAATAAAGATTACAAGTTTCGACGTGCTGCCGAACAGCACGGTCAAGCCGTCGGCTCTGCTTCGTTATATGCAGCAGCTGGCGCGCGAGGACTGCGACTCGCTCGGCTGCACCTACCGCTATATGCGTTCGCTCAATACCGTTTTCGTTCTGACTCAGCTCGGTATGCGGCTCGATGAGCCGATCGAAGAAGGGGAGACGATTATCCTTCGCACCATAAACGACGGCGTCAGCGGACTCTTTCTCGACCGCTCCTTTGAGATCGAGTTGGATGGAAGAATTGTCGGGATTTGTTCAAGCCGCTGGGTGCTCGTCAGATACGACACGCGTGCGCTTGTAAGACCCCGCGATTTTCCGGTCAGCTTCGAATGCCCGCCGCGCGAGCGCGAGATTGTCGCGGTGCCGCGCAGGTTCGACGCGTCGGACGCCCATCCTGTCGGAGAGAGAATCGTTCGCGTGTCCGATCTCGACGAAAACAATCATCTGAACAACTGCGTCTACGCCGATATCGCGGCCGACGCGCTGCCCGGATTTGACGGCCTCTCGGGCAGATTTTCGGGAATTAAGATCAATTTCCTCGGAGAAGCTAGGCTCGGCGACGCGCTCGAACTCAGCGTTTCGGAATCGGGAGAAAATCCGGTTGTTTTCGCTTTGAACCGCACGACGGGAAAGCAGTGCTTCGAGGCGGAATTGAAATTTGAGTAAGATTGGCGCTTTCCGGATCCGCCTCGAAGCAGTTAAGTTTGCCGCCGCGGGCGGCAAGTTAAGTTCGCGCTTCGCGCGAGTGAAGTTTGCGGAACTCCGCAAGTGAAGTGTCTCGCTCCGCGAGACGTGAGTTGCGCTTCGCGCATGAATTGCAACTGCGCCCGCATGAATTGCGGCGTCGCCGCATGAATTGCCGCTGCGCGGCGTGAATTGCGCTGCGGCGCATAGAATAAAAGCCGCGCACAGAGCATAACGTTTGTTACGCTGTATGCGTCATTTGTTATTGTTTTTTGCGTCACTTTTATCGTCTCGCGTAGCGAGACGCTTCACTTGCCGCAAAGCGGCAAACTTCACTCGCGCGAAGCGCGAACTTCACTTGCGGCTGTAGCCGCAAACTTCACGCATCGCGCCCGCGGCGCGATGCTTCATTCCATCCTGAAGCACTCCCGCATCAGCTTCTCCGGCTGGCCTTTGATCGTGCGGAGAATCTTCTCCGCGTCTTGGTCGCCTTCGGTGAACTTTTTCAGATAGTACCCTTCGGCGGAGCAGGCGGCGTCGTGCAGCGGGTACCAGTTTTCCATAAGGAAGCTTGCGTACTTGATAAGTCTGAAATCTCCGACGGCGCGGTATTCGGTGCTTATCGTGTCGATCGCGACGCTCATTCCCGCCTTGACCGATTCGATAATCTCCTTGACTCCGTTGCGCGGCGAGAAGACTATCGTCGAGCAGATCAGGGCGTTGCGGTTGCGCACAGTCGAGCCGTGGCTGTCGGTCGAGCCGACGACCGGGTAGTCGAGTCCGCGTGCGCGGTTCTCGTAATAGAAGGCGGTCTGGAAGCCGTTGTGCTGGAAATAGTTCTCGCCGCCGAGCACCTCGAAGGCGTCAAACGGGCGTCTCTTGTAGTAATAATATACGTAGTCCTCGGAGAGCTGCATGCTCTTGCAGAGCCAGTATGGATGCGGGAAGATTCCGAGTCCGCCGCCCTTTTTCACCATCTCGTAGGTCCACTCGGCAACCGCCATCGAGAGCCGCTCTGACTCGAGCTCGCGGTCGATTTTCTCCGCGCGTTCGCGGATCATTGCTTCGAATTCCTCGGCGCTCATGACGTCGGGACATTCGCCATTTCTGCTTCTCCAGCGCGGGTCGGTTCCGCCCTTTTCCTCGTTTTTCGAGGGAGTTACGAGGGCGTTGATGCTGAAGGACGAGCCGCAGTTGACGTAATGCACGGCGTTGAAGGGAAGATGCACCTCCTCGCCCGGCAGGATGAGCAGCCCGGTAATCGGGCTTTCGTCGTTTTCGTCTATCATGAACTTCTCGCGCGCTTCGAGCGACGGGTAGTACCTGTTATGGTCGGAAACGATCGTGAAATCGTATCCGTGCTCGCGGTAGTTTGCGCAGACGGTGAAGGGGTCCTCGTGTCCGTCGGAGCGGCAGGTGTGCATATGAAAATCGCCCCGTCTCGGATACCGGCCGCGCATGTCTCCGTCGAGCGCGTATACGCGGAATTCGGCCGTCGCGCGTCCTTCGGGGCCGTCGAGCAGCTGTATCTGGTACATTCCCTCGCGCGCAAAGGTCGCGGTGAGCGTCAGCACGCCGTCGGCGTCCGCTTCGATTTCAAACGTTCTTTCGCAGTCGGTGCCGGGAAAACGGCGGTTTTCCGCCTTCGCCGTTTCGAGCAGCCGCAAATAATACAGAGTGCCCGGAACGAAGGCGTATTTCAGGTTCAAGGCGCGTATGCGGAGCGAGTTCATCTTTCCCTCGCGCCCCGTCGTTTCATTGTCGGCGAGGAAGCATATCGGTCTGATTTCGTATTCGTAAAGTTCGTTTCTCATTGGTTGGTCTCCGTTTTAATTCTGAGTTGTAAGAAAAAAATAGCGGGAGGACCGTAAAGGTCCTCCCCTACGGCTGTATCCGAAAACTGAAGCTGCGTCAGTCTTTTTTTATTTTCATCTTCCTTGCGTACGCAAGCGTCTGCTTCAGCGCAGAATCGAATTCGATTCCCGCGAGCAGCAGCTTGCGCGAGTAGGCGAGCAGTTCGGAGTATTCCGGGCCGGGTTCGATCCCGGCGGCCGCGAGATCGGCGCCCGTCACGGCTCTGCGCGAAACGTACTCCCTGTATATCTCGAGGCGCTCTTCGAGGAAGGGACGCGCGTCCCTGTAATTATCGGGTTTTATTATGCCCCGGCTGTCTGCCTCGGCGATCAGGAGCAGATCGTCGGGCTCGACCGACTGATCGAACATTTTGTTAGTCGATTTGACAGACGCGCCGGCAAAGAAGAGCACGTTCGGCTTCATATGCGTCAGGACCATGTTTTTAACGTAGGACGAAACGCTCTTCTCGCCGACGATCCTTGAGAGAAACGCTCCGGCGATCTTTATTCCGGCGGTTTCGTGTCCGTATGAGTGAATCACGCCGTCCTTCTCAAAGGTCGTTACCGCCTTGCCGAAATCGTGGCAGAGTGCAGAAAGCATGAAAGGATATGGCCTTACTGCTCTGTCCCTGAGCGCTGCGGCCGCGTCGAGCACCATCATCGTGTGCGTCCATACGTCGCCTTCCAGATGATAGGCGGGATTCTGCGGCACTCCGCGGAGCGCTTCGACTTCGGGGAACCAGAAGCCGTTCTGCCCGATTTTTCCGAGAAATTCGAAAAAGACCGAAGGCCTCGAACTCATCATGAGCGCCTTTTTCATTTCGCCTTCGACGCGCTCTGACGACAGCGTATCGAGCGGTATTTCAGAGCAGAGCGCCGCCGTTTTTTCGTCGACGTCGAATCCGAACCGCGCCGAAAACTGCGCCGCTCTCAGCACGCGTAAGGGGTCCTCGGGGAAGGAGTCGTCGTTGACGTGCCTGAGTATTCTGTTTTCAATATCACGGCGTCCGCCGAAGAAATCGAGTATTCCTCCGGTCAGAACGTCCTCCATCATCGCGTTGATTGTGAAATCCCGCCGCACGGCCGCTTTTTCGGGGCCGAGAAAGGGATCGACGAAGGTTTCGAAATCTCTGTGCCCCCGTCCGGTGGCTCGTTCGGTGCGTGGCATCGCTATATCGATCGCGTACCCGGGAACCGAATATATGCCGAAGCTGACGCCCGTCTTTTTCAGCGGCGTCAGCGGCTCGAGCAGTGCGCAGAGAGCGTCGGGAGCTATTCCGTGGACTTCTATATCGATATCGGGAGATTCGCCCTCGGGTATGCCCATGACGCGGTCCCTGACGAATCCGCCGACGAAATAGGCGCGTCCTCCTGCTTCTGCGACAAGACCTGCCGCGCGCCGTGCAAACCCGAGCCGCTCCTCTGTCGTGAATTTTGTCTGTTCACTCATCTTTTTTTCTGAGAATGACGGGGAAGAGGAGAACCGCGGCGGCTGCCGCAAACGAGACGGCGGATCCGCATCCCGCGTTCTTCTTTTCCTCTACCGTCGTCGCTTCGTCCGTCGCGACGGGTTCGGGCTCGGTTTCGACGGTCCCGGTCGTCGTTTCGGGCTCGGGTTCTTCCTGCTTTGAGGCCGGATCGACGGGTATGCCGAGATCGGGCAGCGGAAGCCGCGGCTCGCTGCCGTTTATGAATTTATCCTCTTCGACCGAGAGATCGTAAACGACGTATCCCGCCTCGGGTCTGACCGATGGCATGCCGCCGTTCGCAAGATCCTGGTAGAAAATATTGTATCCGAGAGCGCGGTTGAGGAACATCGTCGCCGTTCCGTTTTTGAGTTCCTCGTCTGTGAATTCGAGTATTTCGACGGCGCCGAGTTCAACCGCCTTTCTGATCGAGACGCGGTTGACGCTGTTGGCCGAATCGAGCGCGTAGGTGAACCAGTCGGTGCCCTTTCCGTTGAGATAGTTGCCGCGGTATCCGATTGCCGACGAGGCGGTTGCCGACGAGGCGGTTGCAGACGATACGCCGAAGAGGCAGCGGTAGACGGTCGGCGCGCTCTGCTTGAGTTCGCCGCATCCGAAACATCCGGTGACGATCGGATATGCGTTGTTGCAGTAGGCGAAGAACTGCGAGACGAATCCGCCGTCGGACGTTCCGCCTGAAACGGTACCGGTGTTTATGCACCACTTGAGATCGATCCGCTCGCAGAAGGTCCCGTAGCCGTATCCGGCGATGCCTCCGACGTATTTCACGCCCGAGATTTTGCCGGCGTTTTCGCAGCAGATGAATGTGAAGAGCCGCGGTGCGACGTTGCCCGAAATACCGACTTTCGCAATCATTCCGGCGGCGTTGTCTTTCGACGAGACGTCGCCGAAGTTGGAGCAGCGGACGAGGTAGGCGTCGTTTTCGCCTGCCGAGACTCCGGCGGCGCCGCACATTCCTCCGGCCTGACCGGCGTTCGAGGCGTTTGTGATTTTGCCGTAGTTGACGCAGTCGTACATCTCTACCGTGTCAGAGCATCCTGCGATTCCTCCGGCGTATGACGCGCCGCTCTTTGCCGACGCCGTCACGTCTCCGTAGTTTATGCATCCGACGAAGATTGACTTCGCGTTGTTGCGCGAGCTGCCGAGGATTCCTCCGGCGCCCGCGGCTCCCGAGCAGCTGACGGTCGCCCTGTTCGTCACGTTCCAGGCCGTCATACCGTTGGTAGACGCTGCGAATGCGCCGGCGTGCGAGGCCGCCTTCACCGTACCCGTTATCGTCAGATCGCGGACGGTGCCGTCAAAGATCTTGAACACCGAAACCGAGGTTGTTATCGTCTTTCCGTTGCCGTTGAGCGTGCCGGTGAAGGTCGACGAATAGGACTTTGTAAGCTCGATATCGTTTGCGAGATAGTATTCCCCCGCGCGGTCCATCGCGAGAAATTCGGCCTCGTTTGTGACCGGTTTCCCCGACGGGACGCTTTCGGCCGAAGCGAAGAGAGGGAGAATTATAAACGCCGCGGCAGCGATAACCGCCGCGCGCAGGATTCTTGAAAATACACTTTTACCGGTTTTCATTCAAATTACCGTTCCTGGATAAAATAAAGCATATTATATGCTTATTAAATTATACAACAAATCAGGAGGGATTGCAAGAAATAAATACCTTTTGCCGGATGTTGACATTTCACGCGGTTTGCTGTAAAATGTATACGCATGGCCGCACGGCGGGACAACCTGTCGCGCGACGCCCGGCAAAAAGGAGAATCGATTTATGAAAAGAGTACTTGAAGGGCTTGAGCCCGCACGCGTTTTTGAAATATTCGAGCATTTGTCGTCTGTCCCGCACGGATCGGGCAACACAGTAGCCGTCAGCCGGCTCGCCTGCGAGTATGCGCGGGAGCATGGCCTTGAAGCGGAGAGGGACGCGCTCGGTAACGTAATAATAAAAAAAGCCGCCACATCCGGCTTCGAAAGCAGACCGGCCGTGCTCCTTCAGGCGCATCTCGATATGGTCTGCGCCGCGACGCCCGGAGAGGGAATAGACATGGCGCGGGACCCCGTAAAGCTCATGACGAACGGCTCGGAGATCTGGGCCGACCGCACTTCACTCGGCGCCGACGATATGATAGGCGTCGCCTGCGCCATGGCCGTTGCATGCGACCCCGGCGCAGTCCATCCCCCGCTTGAGATTCTTCTCACCGTCGACGAGGAAACCGGCATGTACGGCGCGGAGGGATTCGATCCGTCGAAGATTTACGCGAGGAGAATGATAAACCTTGACTCGGAGGACGAGGGAGTGATTACCGCCGGATGCGCCGGAGGCAGGACGCTTGCAGGCCGCCTTCCGCTGAAGCGCCGCAGAATATCTGAGGGATGTGAATTTCTGAGAGTAAAGCTTTCCGGACTTCAGGGAGGCCATTCGGGCGCCGAGATCGACCGCGAACGGGGCAATTCGAACCTGCTTGCGGCAAGGATAATCTGCGAAATCGCCGGATTTCGTCCGCGTCTTTGCGCCTTTTCGGGCGGGACTTTCGACAACGTTATACCGTCAGAAACCATATTCACGCTTGCGCTGCCCGCCGGAAAGAGCGGAGAGACCGCGGAGGCAATCAAACGGAGCGCCGCGCGTATAGCTGAAGAATACGCAGCGTCGGAACCCGGATTTACCATTGAAGTTTCACCCTCAGAGCGTTTTTCGTCCGCCGTAACCGAAGAAGGCACTCTCCGCGCCGCCGGCATGCTCTCGCTGCTGCCGAACGGCGTGATGAATATGAATATCGAGCTTGAAGGGCTCGTCGAGACCTCTCTTTCGACCGGAGGCGTTCATCTCGACGGCGGAATAATGACCTTCCGTACTCTCGTCAGGTCGTCGGCTCCTGCGTCGCGCAAAAACGAAATCGCCCGCCGCGTTGCGGCGATTGCCGCTCTGCACGGAGCGACTGTCGTGACCGAAGGCGATTTCCCCGCATGGATATACCGCAGCGATTCTCCGCTGCTGCGCACGGCGTGCGAGGCGTACAAACGCGTAAGCGGCGCGAAAGCTCGCGTTTACGCGACGCACGGCGGACTCGAGTGCGGCATTCTCGCGGACAAGCTCGAAGGCCTCGACTGCGTCTCGATCGGCCCGAATATGCGCGACATACATTCGACCGGAGAGACGCTTGACGTCGCGTCGGCAGGGAGACTGTACCGGTATCTGTTGGAGATACTGAAAAGTCTGTGAGAAGTGCGCTCCGCGCATGAATCGCAACTGCGCCTGCATGAATTGCGGCATACGCCGCATGAATTGCCGCTGCGGCGCATGAAGAGAATGACGCATACAGTGTAATAAATGTTACGCTGTATGCGTTATTTTTAATTTTCGTTTTTAATTATTCATTCTTCAGTATTCATTATTCATTAAGATTTCCTGCCGGTTTTATCTCCAACGAACACTTTTTTATTTCTCCACGCCGAACCGGCCGAGAAATCTCCTCATCTCCTCCGGGTATTCTCCGTACTCCTCAAGCCCGTTCTGCGCGAGGCGTACTATCTTGTTTCCGCCGTGGTAGTCGCTGCCTGCGGTAACGTAAAGGCGGTTCTCTGCGGCGAGCCGAAGGGCCGCGTCGCGGAGCTTGTCCGTAAATCCCGAATAGAACGCCTCGATCCCCTGAAGGCCGTAATCCATAAGCTTCTTCAGGCGCTTTTCCATATCCTCGCCGAGGATAAGCTCGTCGCCGCTGCCGAAGAAGGGATGCGCGAGCACCGGCACGCCTCCGCCGCCGAGTATGCCGTCAATCGCGGTGCGCGGCAGGACGTGTTCGTTTGCGAGCCGCGGATCGTTCAGATACTTTTCGATCGCCTCTGAGCGGTTTGCGGCGTAGCCGTGCTTCACCATCAGGTTTCCGATATGCGGCTTGCCCGGATTGTCGAGCATGCGCAGCGCCTCGACCTCTTCGTCAGGGAAGACAAATCCGAACTCGGTGCGGATAAAGTCAAGGCGTATTTCAAGTTTGCTCATCCGGATGGCGTGCCCCTCGTCGACGACGCGGCGGATCGCCTCGCCTTCGGGATCGAACCCGTAACCGAGTATATGATATTTTCCGTCTTCATCCTCGCAGGAAAACTCGACTCCGGGAATGAACGTGATTCCCGAGTCGGGCGGAAGACAGCCGCGAATGACCGTACCCGCCTTGACCGCGTCGTGGTCGGTCACCGAAAAGACGGATATCCCGGCGCGTTTTACGGCCCCGAGAATTTCCTCGGGCGAGTCGGTGCCGTCCGAAACGGACGAATGCATATGAAGATCGATAAGTCCGCCGCCTTCAGGCATGGATAATCCTCCAGGTCAGGTTTATTCGATGGTCAGAATGTCACAGAAACCCGTGACGTCGAAGATCTCTTTTACCGCCTCGCAGACGTTGATCAGCTTCATGCTTCCCTGAACGTTCATTACCTTCTGAGCAGAGAGCAGAACGCGCAGTCCGGCCGAGGAAACGTATTCGAGATTCTTAAAATCGAGAGTCAGACTGCTGACGCCCGGCAGTATTTCTTTTATCGCTTTTTCAAAATCGGGCGCCGTGACCGTGTCGATTCTTCCCGACGCGCAGACCGTTGCTGCGCCGTTTTCGACGCTTTTTTTGATTTCAAGCATGGCGTTACCTCCGTGTGTCCTTCAGGCGCGGTGCGCGGCCGCGTCGATGAATTCTTTGAATATCTTACGCGAGTCCTCCGACGCTCCGAACATAAGCTCGGGATGCCACTGGACCGCGAGGAAAAACCTTTCCGCTTTTTCTGCGGGTTCGATTGCTTCGGGTATTCCGTCGCCGGACAGGGCGCTGATTCTGAATCCCGGAGCCGGGTCTTTTACCGCCTGATGATGGAAGCTGTTGATTCTGATTTTTCGGGAGCCGAGAATCCTTTCAAGTTCGGTTCCGGGTGTGACTGCGGCTTCGAAAGGCGCCTCATCGCCGGGTTCTTCCTGTCTGTGCCCCGGAATATCCTGATACAGCGTGCCTCCCGCGGCCACGTTGAGAAGCTGCGCGCCGCGGCAGATGCCGAGAACCGGCACGTCGGTCGCTTCGTAAAGCAGTATTCGCGCAAGTTCAAGCTCGAATCCGTCGCGCTGTTCGCATATCTCGACGTTGTCCGCGGTCACGCGCTCTCCGTATCTCGCGGGATTGACGTCTACGCCTCCCGAGAAAAGGAAAGCGTCGAATTTCTGCGAACCGAAGAATTCGCTGGCTGCGGCGCCTTCGCCGTTGAAGGGAAGAAACACCGGCAGGCCGCCCGAGCGCCAGATCGCGTTGAAATAGGAGCGGTTTGCGAGAAGCCGGGACGCCGAGTCGTTCATCGAGCAAGTTATGCCGATAACCGGCGTGCGGACGTTACGGTTCATTGGGCGCTGCGCCGTTCGTCGGCGGTTTCTCCGAGGTAGATCAGCCGTACGATGAGCGGGCTGAACAGCGTCACCGTTGCGAACTCGACGAGGAAATTGATTCCGATCATTCCGAAGATGATATATTTCACGCCCGAATCGAATCCCGCGGCGGCCGCCCAGCCGTTGATCGTCGGCATAAAGAAGGCGAAGCATCCGAGGATGAACAGTCCGGTGTTGACTATCGGGCAGAAGATTCCGGAGATAAGCACGCGAAGCGCCTTTTTGCCCGGACTGACGTCGTCGGAACGGGAATTCAGAAGTCTGAAAACGAGAGCCGAGCAGAGTCCGGCGAGCGTGCCCTTGAGCAGGACCGTCAAAACCGTTCCGAAAGGATTGACTGCGAGGAAAGCCGCGGCGTCGTTGATAAGAACGACGACGCTCATTACCAGCCCGAGAAAAGCGCCCGAGAGAGGGCCGCAGAGCGCGCCGCCGACGATTATCGGAATCAGAGCGAGCGTAATCGAAAAAGGTCCGAAATGAATAGATCCGGAAAACACCTGAAGCACCGCGACAACTGCCGCGAGTATGCCGGTCAGCACAAGCCGGTGAATCTGAAGTTTGTTAAGCGTTTTATTCATAAAAACGTCCTCCCGTCTGCAAAAGACAAAAAATATAGATAATAATTATACCATTTTTTCTATCATTAGTCAATAAGAAAGGGACCTTCATATTGTCAAGCGAAAAAAAGATATTGGCTGACACCCGTAGGGGAGGACCTTTACGGTCCTCCCGCCGGTTTCGGTTTCCAAAAAGCGTAATTGATTTGCTTTTTCATTGATTACATCGTTTTTGCTACTCGGGTTGAGAAAGTCGATACTAAGTGAGTATTGATTTGCAAATCCAGCGAGAGACAAGCTCCTGCTCTAAGGCTTCTCTCGCCCGGCTTGCGGGACGTGTCTCGAGGCTGTTAAAAAACTCGCTTCGCGGTTTTTTAACGAGCCGTCGAGAAATTGCTCGTCGCGAGACCGCGACGTTTTTGCTCGTTTTTCAGCGAAAATCGCGCAAAAAAGCAGCAAAAAACGCAATTCTCGCGCAGAATCGGCGGTATCCCGACCGCCGATTCTGCCGGGGTGTTAAAAAAGCCGGACTTTTTTAACACCCCGATATCGAATACCGCTCAGCGGTATATATCGAACGTGGCAGAGCTTCACGCTGTCGTGAAGCTCTGCCACGTATATCGAGCGGCTCCGCCGCATATCGAGCGAAGCCTCACCTGCGTCTTCTTCCGCCGAAGATCGAGATGATTCTCAGGAGATTGAGCAGGGCGCTCGCCATCGACGCGACGTAGGTCAGCGCGGCGGCGGTAAGAACGCGTTTCATCCCGGCTGTCTCCTCGTCGGTAAAGCATCCCGAATCCCTCACTGCGGCAATCGCGCGGCGCGAGGCGTTGAATTCCACCGGCAGCGTCACGACGGTGAAGATGAAAACGGTCGAATAAAGGAGTATTCCGATCTCGACGAGCAGGTATCCGAGCTCGCCGGTAAAGAGCGAACCGATTATCGCGAGGATTATCCCGAGATATGAACCGATATTGACGATTCCGACCATACCCGAGCGCAGCCGGACGGGGAAGTAATCGGTCTTGTACTGGACTGCGTGGCCGGCTTCGTGAGCGGCTACTCCGACCGCGGCGACCGAGTCTTTGCCGTAGGTCGAGTCGGAGAGACTCAGCGTCTTCGCCCGGTCGTTGTAATTGTCGGTCAGTTCTCCCGATACGTGCGCGACGCTGACGTCGGAGATGCCGTTCTCGAGAAACATCCGCCTGACGAACTCGTTCGAGGTGATTCCGCGGGAGGTCCGGACTTTGTCGTATTTCCTGTAGGAATATTTGACGTAGGCGCTGCTTGCAAGCGAGAGCACCAGCGTGACAATGAGGACCACCCAGTAATTCAGGTAATCTCCCATGTCAGTCCTTGATGCCGAGCTCTGTGAATACGGGATCGGTCATATTGCTCTTCGCCTTTCCCGCGGCGATCCTCTCGGCGAGATTCTGTACGACGTGCGGGCACTCGTCGCGGTATTCGTATTTCTCTTCGGACGGAGCCGTCCAGAGCACCGCGTTTTTGATTACGCGCAGAACGTGCGGGTTGTGGAAGGAGGGGCAGGTCTCGTGTCCGGGCTGGAAGTAGAATATCCGGCCGGCGTCGCGCAGGAAGGTCATTCCGGCGCGGAAGATGTATCCGTCCTCGTACCAGCTGCCGAAGATCAGCTCGTTCGGCTGCGGGATGAAGAAAGGCTCGGCGTAGAGTTCCTCCTCTTCGATGAGGAAGTTCTTCGGTACTCCGGCGGCTATCGGATGAGAGGGAAGCAGATTCCACATGATTTCGCGCTGCTCGCGGCCCCAGGTCAGGTTGCCGGTCGTGCCGACGATCGCGCGGAAGGGCTTCGAATGATGAGCCGAATGCAGAGCGATAAAGCCCATTTTTCCGAGATATACGCGTCTCTGGATCTTCGTTACGAGAGCGTCGTTTACTTCGCCGTGAGCCATATGTCCCCACCAGATGAGGACGTCGGTCGCGTTCAGCACTTCGTCCGGCAGGCCCTGGTCGGGATCGTCGAGCGCGGCGAGCTTTATTTCAAACTGCGGGAACTGCGCGAGATATTTGCCTATGCAGGCGTGAATTCCTTCGGGATAGAGCGCCTTCGCGGCCTCGTTCGTCTTTTCGTGTCTGAATTCGTTCCAGAGTGTGACTCTTATCTTTCTTTCGGTGGTTTCCATTTTATTGCTCCTTAAGTTTTTTAAGATTTTGAAGGCAATACAGGCGCAAAAAGAGCCGTCAAGACGCGTGCGTCGAATTGTGCGGTGTTGCCTTAATTATATTTCGATTTTCATTCCGTCGTAAGCCGGCGTCACGCCGAGCGGTTCAAGCGCCGCTATCGTTTCCGCATGCGTGCCGTGCAGCGTACGCGCCATGTGCGTCGTGTAGTATCTGCAGTCGTCGGCGGGACCGTGCTGCGCACGCATCGTTTCGAGCATTATCGCGATCATCGGGATCGAGGTGTGACCAAACACACGGTCGTCGCCCGGAACGTTCCCGACCGTCGCCTCGAAGATCACGGCGTTCGGCTGTGCCTTTTTTATGAGCAGCCAGGTGTCGTAAACTATCCAGCCCGAGTCTGCGCCGTAGAAGAATGATCTGCCCGACGATTTCTCTCTGACGATATAGTTGAGCGTCTGCTCGCCGGCGAAAAAGAGGTCGTGGTTCGAGCGGCAGGGAGTTATCTCGTATCCGCCCGCTTCGAAAGACACGCATGGCGTCAGCGCGACCGCGTCGACGTCGGCGCCGCCTTCGCGTTCGAGCTTGCGAAGCACCCCCTGTTCGGCGTAGAGGGTAATCCTTTCTTTCGCTTCGGCGCAGAGCCGGCGTACCGTTCCGACGTTGAAGTGATCGCCGTGCGAGTGCGTGACGATTACGTTCTTCACACCGCGGAACATCCCCGGGGTTCCCTGTTTTTCTTCAAAATCGAAGATGTGAGGACCCGGATCGATCAGCAGATCGTCGTTCACGAGAGCGGAGGAGAAGCGTCTGCCCCAGCCGTATTCCTCGATTTTCTGAAGCGACCAGTCGGCCGCTCCGGTCCCGAGAAAGAGAAGTTCCATGCCGGACTCCTTCGTATTGATTGTTTATTACATATATTTTATCACGATATTCCGATTCTTGCAAGATTTTTGTTGACAATCGTCCGCCAAAGTGGTATAATATCCCTTGCCTTGGAAATGCGCCGTTAGCTCAGCTGGATAGAGTGTTTGGCTACGAACCAAAAGGCCGGGGGTTCGAGTCCCTTACGGCGCGCGGACAACAAAGGGGTGTGGAACGCATCGCGTTCCGCACCCCTTTGTTGTCCCTGTACCGTACCGGCGCCAGAACCCCCGCTGAGTTTTCAGCCGCGAGCGAAGAGAGCGGCTAAAACTCAAGGCGCGGCGCCGCAAGCAGAAATGGCGCGCACCTATGCGCCGCGCTGGGTTCTGAGTCCCTTACTGAAAAAACCTCGCCTGCGCGAGGTTTTTTCAATCCAAGCCGACGGAACGGAGGCTTGGTATGTAATCACGGCGTAGCCGTGGATGTAATCACAGCGCAGCTGTGAATGGCATCAAGCGCGCAAGCGCTTGCATGGAGCATAATTCGTCGACTTGATTACATCCAGCCTTCCGGGCTGATTACATACAACGCTGCGCGTTGATGAAATACCGCTCTGCGAGCGGATTACATACACGGCTTACGCCGCGTTTGTAATGATATCCGTTCCTTGCGGAACGGATGATATATGCTTCGCATATGATATCCGCTGACGCGGATGATATACGCCTGCGGGCGTATAAGAGGGAACGGATATCATTTCATATTGCTCCGCAGGAGCAATATATCATACGGCTTGCCGTATATCATACTTGCGAAGCAAGTATATCATATCGCCGCCAGGCGATATATCATTTTATTGTGTGTATGTAATTAAGCGCTCCGGCGCTTGTATGTTTTTCCGTCGACTTGATTACATCCAGCCTTCCGGGCTGATTACATACAGCGCTACGCGTTGATGGCATACCGCTCTGCGAGCGGATTACATACACGCCCGCGGCGTGATTAGGAAGCGAAGAGCGTTCTGCTTTCTTATAACTATCGATTGTTCTTTTTTTCGTTACACTGGTTTTTCCATCCGCAATTCTGACATTTCGGATCAATTTTTATTACCGCTTTGACAATGAAAGCGGTCAGATCAATTGTTCGATCCTCATTATCAATTATTGTATGAATTCCGCTTATTTGTTTTTTTCCTGCATATTTTATTTCGGAATCAATTCTTTGAATGGGATCAAAATTTGCTTTGTCTATAAAAGCGTCGAGATCATTGTTGTTTCGAACGAAATTCTTGCTTTCTTTTCCGTTAGAAAAGACCAACACTAACAAAAGCGCTTTCTTATTGACTCTTTTAACAGCTTCTCTGACTGTTCCGCCAAATGCAGATAATAGTTGATACCTTATCTCGCCAAATTCTTCTTCATTATAGTCTTTCCCAAAGGCAATTTTACACAAATCATTTAGTCTGTTTCTCTTATTATCTCCTCCGTCTTTTAGCCATTGAGTTGCTTTTTTATCAAACGGCTCATCTGCTTTGGCTTCTATCCCGATAAACAAATCGTCGCCAAAAATCGCCATGTCGTGATTTCTGCCTTCGCCTCTGCCGACAAGACGAGTAACATATTCAGCCGCCCACGCAAACACTTGGTCGGTTGGTTCATCGGTTATTTCGATTGCTTTTTTTATAGCATCCGGTAAAACGCCGGTATTATCAGTGATGTACCTGGCGAGTTCCATTGCGCTACGGGTGCATTTCCATTGTTTTGCTTCTCCTTTTGGCGGAGCATATTTGTACCAAGACTCCATATCAGTTATTCCGTGATATTTAAATCCCATAGTATCTCCTCACTTTTGCTTTCATTTGCTTTTTGATTATTTGACGCTGCCATTTTCCATATTTCTTCCTGAGTCCGCCTAGCGCAGCTTCCCCTTCGACTAAATCACCATTATCCGCCTGAGCTTTTCCTTCCATGATTTTTGTATACATCTCGGCTTTGGCAAGTTCCTGCTCATAGAGTGAAATACTCATGACGACCATATCGCCATAACCGTTTTTGTTACGATAATCGGTTTGTTTGAATTATTGTTCATCTCAGTAACCTTTCTCACCCTACAAAAAACAGTCCATCCCTGCACAGTCCTCTCGACGCGTATTCCTCGGTCAGTTTTTCGACGCGCGACCAGAGTTCTTCGGGGAAGATCGAAACTCTGTTTCTGATTTCCTCGTCGCCGCCGGCGAAAAGAATCTGCTTTTTGCCGCCGAAAAAGAGCTGAACGAGCGGAATAACGTTTCCGTACAGTCCTGAAAAGCCTGATCCGGGGAAAATATCCGGCGCCACTTTGCCCTGAATCGGCACATAAGTCACCGATGTTACGAGTCTGTCTCCGGGCTTAAGAGAATATGTCTCCGCAAGTTCGTCGGGATATTTGAGGAAAATCACCGCGTCCATCTCGTCCGAATACGCTGAGACGACAAGGGGACTTGCCGACCTGACGACGGCGGGCTGAGTATCTCCGTTCATCAGAACGTTTCCGATAAACTGTGTGCACATATCGTAGGCCATCTGCTCTTTAACGGTTTTGCAGGCCAGCCTGCGCACCTGATAGAACTTCTTGTATTTGAGTTTCGCGTTTCCCGGATTTTCTGCCGACATGTTGAATTCTCCTTCTTGATTTATGCGGAATCCCTTATTGACCGGTTCCGTCTTGCGATTATTATATGATATCAGCGCTGAATTGTCAACTGTTTCCCGGATTGTCTCCAAAGTTTTTCGGGTTATAACCGCAAAACTTCCGTCAAACCGGACGCCGCCGGGGAGGCAATGCCTTCCCGGCGGCGTCTTTGCGTCTGTGTATCCGCGCTTCGCGTTCGCCCGGCTCAGCGCCGGTCACGCTCTTCGCGTCTTACAATTTGCAATCCGCAAATCGCAATTTATCAATACATTCCTCCGCCGGCGTTCATCGCGGCGTTGGCGGCAGCGGCGGCTGCCGGATCTTCCTTCTGGTTGGCGACGACCGACTCGGTGGTGAGGATGGTCGAGGCAATAGACGCGGCGTTCTGGAGAGCCGATCTCGTTACCTTGGTCGGGTCGACGATGCCGTTCTGCATCATATCGACGTAGGTCTCGTTGTAGGCGTCGAAGCCGTAGCCGAGCTTGCGGGAGGAGAAGATCTTGTCCACGACGACTCCGCCGTCAAATCCGGCGTTCTCGGCGATCTGGCGCACCGGCGCTTCGAGGGCCTTGAGGACGATCTTGACGCCCGTCTTCTCGTCGCCTTCGACTGTCTTGAGGAGCTTTGCAACTTCGGAAACGGTGTTGATGTAGGCGACGCCTCCGCCGGGAACGATACCCTCTTCAACGGCGGCCTTGGTCGCGTTGAGAGCGTCCTCGATGCGGAGCTTCTTTTCCTTCATCTCGACCTCGGTAGCGGCGCCGACCTTGATGACGGCTACGCCGCCGGCGAGCTTCGCAAGTCTCTCCTGGAGCTTCTCGCGGTCGTAGGAAACGGTAGTGGTCTCGAGAGCGGCGCGGATCTGAGCGACTCTCTCCTTGATGGCGGCGGGATCGCCGGCGCCGTCGACGATGATCGTGTTCTCCTTGGAGACCTTGACCTGGCGGGCGCGTCCGAGTTCGGCGATCGTGGCGTCCTTGAGCTCGAGTCCGAGCTCGCTGGTGATGACCTGGCCGCCGGTGAGGATGGCGATGTCGCGGAGCATTTCCTTGCGCTTTTCACCGAAGGACGGAGCCTTGACGGCGACGCAGGTGAAGGTGCCGCGGAGTTTGTTGAGGATGATGGTGGTGAGAGCTTCGCCGTCGACGTCCTCGGCGATTATGAGCAGCTTCTTGCCGCCCTGAACGATCTGTTCGAGCAGCGGGAGAATATCCTGTACCGCGGAAATCTTCTTGTCGGTGATGAGGATGAAGCAGTCGTCAAGAACGGCTTCCATCTTCTCCATATCGGTGGCCATGTAGGGAGAAACGTATCCGCGGTCGAACTGCATTCCTTCGACGACCTCAGATGAGGTTTCGGCCGACTTGGACTCCTCGACGGTGATGACGCCGTCCGAGGTGACCTTCTCCATCGCGTCGGCGATGAGCGTGCCGATGACTTCGTCTCCGGCAGAGATCGTTCCGACTCTCGCGATGTCGTCGGATCCGCTGACCGGCTTGGAGTGCTCTTTGAGAACCTCAACCGCGCGGTCGATCGCCTTCTTGATGCCCTTGCGCAGGATCATCGGGTTGGCGCCGGCGGTGACGTTCTTCATTCCTTCGTGCACCATGGCCNNACCATGGCCTGAGCGAGCAGGGTGGCGGTGGTTGTGCCGTCGCCGGCCGCGTCGTTGGTCTTGGTGGCGACTTCCTTGACGAGCTGTGCGCCCATGTTCTCGACGGGATCGTCAAGTTCGATTTCCTTCGCGATCGTGACGCCGTCGTTGGTGATCAGCGGAGCGCCGTATTTCTTGTCGAGAACGACGTTTCTGCCCTTCGGGCCGAGCGTGATCTTGACGGTGTCGGCCAGTTTGTCAACGCCGCGCAGAAGCGCGTTTCTCGCGTCGATTCCGTAGTAAATATCTTTTGCCATAACTGTCAGTCCTTTCTTTTTCCGTGCTTATTCGATTATCGCGAGCACGTCTTTTTCACCGATGATGGTGTATTCCTCGCCGTCGAGTTTGACCTCGGTTCCGGCGTATTTGGCGGCGATGACTCTGTCGCCCACTTTGAGTTCAACGGGAGTGCGTACTCCGTCGTCGTTGACTTTTCCGGGGCCGACGGCGATAACTTCGGCTACCTGAGGCTTCTCCTGCGCGTTGGCGGTCAGGAAAATGCCGTTGTGCGTTTTTTCTTCCGCTTCGACGAGCTTTATTACGACTCTGTCGGCTAACGGTCTGATCTTCATTTTATGTCCTCCTCAGACTGAATTATTTTTTTTGCTTTATCGGCTGGCACTCTTTTTTGTCGAGTGCTAATCCTTGTCTATTATTGTACCACTTTTTCAAAAAAAATCAAGTGGTTTGACGAAAAAAGTTCTCACTTTTGATAGATTTTTTAGCAATCCGGCATTTTGTATGCCACAAAAACGCCGTGTTTACGAAAAAATCAGTCTATCTTTATCAGTTCGCGGTAGAGCGAGCAGGTAAGCCGCGCCATGTCGTCGGCTCCGCAGCGCTCTGCGTACCGTCTTTTCGCCTTTTCCGAAAAGAGCCGGCAGAGGTCCGGGTCGCGCAGGAGTTCCATTACCGCTTCGGCGATAGCGGGCGGATCGTCGGGCGGAACTGTGCGGCCTGCGTCGCCTATGAGCCGGCGGCTGCCTCCGACGTCTGTGACGACCGGGACGAGCCCGAGCGAGAGCCCCTCGCAGAGGGAGAGGGAAGAGGTCTCGTTGCCGACCGACGGCGAGACGATAACGCTGCAGATGTTCATATACGGAGCTACGTCCTCGACGAATCCGGTGAAGATGATTTTTTCTCCGATTCCGAACCTTTCGGCCGCCTCGCGCACCTCGTTTTCGAGCGATCCGGTTCCGCAGACGATAAACCGCAGACTGTCTGACTGAGCGAGGCAGAGAGCCGCCGCCTGCACGAACTGCATGGCGCCTTTGGCGGGTTCGAGCCGGGAAAAGAGACCGACACAGAAAGCGCCGTCGGGTATGCCGAGGCGTTCTCTCAGCTCGGCTCGCTCGGCTTCCTGCGTTTCTCTCGCCGGCGGACAGCCGTTATATATGAGCTTTATCTTCCTTGCGGGCATGCCTTCCGCCACAAGCGCCAGGGCGGCCGATTCGTCGGTCGCTATCGCGGCGTCGACCGTCGCGAGGAATCCTGTGCGCGCGACAAGTTTCAGCGGAAACCGCGACAGCGGCTTCGGCGGCATGTCGGAACAGTGCTTCGTCATTACGACCGATCTGACGCGCGCCCGTCTTGCGGCGACTCTGCCGGTAAACGATGAGTGCGTGTGAACGACGTCGGGCGACTCCTCTTTGATTATCCGGCGCAACCCTCTTGCGGCCCGGGGACAGAATGATCCCGAGAGACGCGGGCAGAAGATCACGCGCGCTCCGGCGCCTCTCAGCCGGTCGGCCGAGCGTGCGCCTTCGGGCAGCACCACCGTGTGTGAAAAATCCGCGCTTTCCGGACTGCCTATCAGGTAGGAGAGCTGCCTGCCTGCTCCTCCGGCCGCAGTCTCGGTCAGAATATGAAGTATTTTAATCTTCTGGTTCTTCAAATTTTTATGTGTTTGGCAAAAGCAAGTCGGATTATTGGAAACCACCGTAGGGGCCGATCCGTTTCGCGAGAGCGATGCGGTTCGGCCCGCCGGGAACGATACGCACTACGGAGTTGCTTTCTCATCCAAAGCGCTCGATTTATTCTGTCTTCCACCTGGGGAAGACGGGGATTTCCCGGTTTGTTTTCCGGAATTGTCGCTCAGGATGATTCCCGGATATCGTAACCCTCATCCGGCCGCATTCGCGGCCACCTTCCCCCGAGGGAAGGCAAGGATTTCCCGTCTTCCGCAAAATAAAACGTCGGCTTTGATATTTCCAAGTTTTTGTAACCCTCATCCGGCCGCGTTCGCGGCCACCTTCCCCCGAGGGAAGGCAAAGCGTTCGCTTGGGATAAAAATCACTGAAGTTTTACGTGAAATGATTATTCGCAGAGCGTGAGATATTTGCCTGCGGCCGGGGCGGCGTCCGCCGCGTCGGCGCGCTTCCACTCGTGAGCTGGCAAACGGAAGGCGGGGCGCGAGCAGGCGTCTATCACGTCGGACACGACGGCTCCGGCGGTCGGGAGTTTTCCGGCTCCTCTGCCGTAAAAGACGGTGTCGCCTGTGACGCTTCCTCTGATCATTACTGCGTTGAAGACTCCGCTGACCGAGGCGAGCATCGAGCCCGCGGAAAGCAGGCGCGGAGCGACCGACAGCGCGACTTTTCCGTCCTTACCGAGTTCGGCCTCGGCAATAAGCTTGACAGAGCAGCCCTGCTTTGCCGCGTCGCTGACGTCTTTTTCGGTGATGCGGTCTATTCCGTCGATCGACACTGCGTCGAGAGGGAAGAGTTTGCCCCAGGCGAGGGCCGCGAGAATGACGATCTTCCTCGCCGCGTCGAAGCCTCCGACGTCCGCCGTCGGATCTGCTTCGGCATAGCCGAGACGCTGCGCCTCGCGGAGAGTTTCCTCAAATCCGGCGCCCTTTTCGGACATCTCGGTCAGGATGAAGTTCGTCGTTCCGTTCAGAATGCCCGAAATCTTTTCAATCCGGTTCTCTGAGAGGTCCTCGGAGAGGGGACGGAGCACGGGTATTCCGCCTCCGACGCTCGCCTCGAAGAGATACCTGACGTTCTTTTCGCGAGCCAGCGCGAGCAGTTCGTCGCCGCAGTCGGCCACGACCGCCTTGTTCGACGTCACAACGCTCTTTCCGGCTTCAAGTGCCGCGCGTGTGAAATCTGCCGCCGGATGCACGCCGCCGAGCATCTCGACGACGACGGATATTTCGGGATCGTTCAGAATGACGCCGAAATCCTTAACTATTCTTGACTCGTATCTGTGTCCGGGAAAATCCCGCAGATCGAGCACGTATTTGATATTGATTTCGTCTCCGGCGCGCGCCTCGACGCGGGCGCGGTTTTCGTCGATAACGTCGGCGACCCCGCTCCCGACGGTTCCGAATCCGAGAAGAGCAATGTTTATCATTTTATTCCTTTCGCCGGGCGGTTTTCCGCGCCCCGGCATTATTATCAGTTTGTAAATATTATATAATAATAGCAATTATATGTCAAGTTAAAAAAGCTCCGCCTTGACAAAACCGCCCCGATGGAGTAAAATATAGGCATCACACAAATCGGAGATGCAATATGCCGTCCACTGCAAAAGATAAAAGAGCGGTAAAGATATTCGTTCTTTACCTGCTCGAAAACATAAATTATCCGCTACCTCTCTGCGAGATCAGCGATATCGTAATGTCGAGCGATTACGTTCTCTTTCTCGATTTTGCCGAAAGTTTCAACGAAATGAAAGACCAGGGCCTCGTCGCGGCCGCCGGAACCGACGAAAAGGGAGACGAACTCCTGGCGGTTACCGAGAAGGGAAGAGCCGTTGCCGCCGGGCTGCGCTCCGAACTGCTTCCGTCGGTTATGGACGAAGCGCTCGCCGCCGCCTTCCGCTGCCTCGATTTTGCGAAGCGGGGCGTCCGGCCCGAGTGCGAGATCCGCGAGGTAAGTCCGGTCACCGGCGAGTGCGACGTCGTCTGCCGTCTGACCGAAAAGAAATCGGTGATAATGGAGCTTGCGCTCCGGGTTGACAGCCGCGGCCGCGCCGAGAGAATGCGCGACAGATTCCTCGAACGTCCCGACGTGATCTTCAGAGGCGTCAATTCGCTCCTCTCGGGGAACGTCGACTATCTGTTTACGGGAAAATAATACCTGAATTACCTCAATAAAACACATCTGCCCGGAACGCGAAAAACGTCCCGGGCAGATGTGTTTCTGAAACCGTTCAGCGGGCTCTTCTTCTCTTTTCGAAGCAGGCGTCGCAGTATACAGGCTTCTCGGGGGAGGGCTCGAAGGTCAGACGGGCTTCGCCGCCGCACTCCGAGCAAGTCGCGTAGTAGTACTTCTTGGGCTCGGACGAACCGCGGTTCTTCTTCGCGTCGCGGCATGCTTTGCATCTCTTCGGCTCGTTCTGATAACCTTTTTCAGCATAGAACGCCTGTTCGCCGGCAGTAAAGGTGAATTCCTTTTTGCAGTCGACGCAAACGATGACTTTGTCGACGTACTCGGTGGGCGCCGACTCTTCAGCTCCGGTTTCTTCAACCTTTACTTCTTCTTCTTCGTACATTTCGTACCTCTGTGTGGTTTTATTATGATAGCCCGCGCCGGTTTCATCGGCATCTTTGGGGTTGATCCGCAACGCTTTGTGAACTGAGCTGACTGGGCATTTCACCGATATTGATTTTACAGTACGGAGACTGTATTTTTTGTTTTATGAATCCGCGCCTTTTTTATCGGAAAGCGCGGCGCGCAGCTTCGCGCGAATGCGGCAGAGCGCGTTGTTTACCGATTTTTTCGTTGTCCCGACGGCCGACGCAATCTCGTCCGGCTTTTTTTTCTCGACGTACAGCCAGAATACCGAATTCTCATAGTCGGAAAGCAGCCCGCGGATTTTTTTCGCAAGGCGCTGCGCCTCGACGGAGTTAATATAATCGGGAAGCAGGTCGTCCTCTTCCGCTATGGCGTCGGCAACCTCTTCGTCTTCGGGAGTGTACAGGGTGGCCAGATTCTTTTTTTTGAGAGAATTGACAGAACTTAGCACCCGGTTGCGAATGCAGGTTTCGGCATACGTGCCGAACGAGGCGTCCTTTTCGGGATCGAACGTCATTACGGCGTTGCAGAATGCGATAAGCGCGTCTGCTTTGACCTCTTCGACGTCGGCCTCGGACATGCCTCTTCCGTACTTAAATGCGATTGCTTTCAGCTTCGATTTCCAGGTCGAATACAGTCTCTCCAGCGCGCCGCTGTCGCCGTTTTTTGCCGCCTTGAGATCGGCTGTGAGTTCCGAATTGTCGCGCATGGAGTCCGCCGTCTGTCCTTCCGGGATTGATCTGTCTGCAAAAGAGGGAAAACTCCCTATTCCTGCGTACAATTATGATAGTTTATTATAACATAGGGTTTTTTCTGTGTCAATAGAAAAATCATTGAATTTTCACCTTTTTTTCATAAAAAAATCGAAAAAATGGAAAAAATCGAAAAAAACGCCGCAAAAGGCTTGAAGAGTGCAAAAAAAAACGGTTTTCTTTTTTGTGCGTCCCGGCAAAGCGTTTTGGCCGAGCAATCGGAATATTGAAAACCACCCGTAGGGGCCGAAGCCTTTTCGCGCAGCGAAAAGGTTCGGCCCGCACGCATTTTTCAGTCTTCAGTCTTCAGTAACCATTGAACTGTACCCATAAAAATGGACACATCGAAAGTAGTGCGTTGAGGCGA
>LXOW01014572.1_pt1 | contig 36752 bp, 49 predicted proteins | sample 1368591 | NCBI WGS metagenome assembly LXOW01 (sample SAMN04884650, study PRJNA319009) | bovine gut metagenome | isolation source: Cow rumen | host: Bos taurus | place: Italy: Legnaro (PD) | collected 2014-07-09
CATCTGCATGATGAGTCTTTTATAATCAAATGGCCATGAAATGAGAAACAGTTGCATGACAAATTGAAAAATTAAAGACTCAATTTCAGATTTTTGCAACAAATATTGCTCAATTGGTTGTTCCTTGATTGACTCAGATTTTTGAACGATTTAATAAAATATTTGATCCAGGACCAGCAAATCAATTTGAAGTTGCAATCAGTAAATTAAATAATGATCTTGATGATATGCAAGATGCTCTTTCTGATTACAACAAAGAATTAAATAAATTGAATAATGATTTTGCAAAATGAGTAATATCTGTTGATACATATACAACAGAACATAAAAGACTTTCAAGAGAAATAGATGCTCTTGAAAAAGAAATTGCTGAAACAAATGCAAAAATACAAGAGCAAAAAGATTTGATGCAGATTTGAACAGATATTGCAAGAAACCATACTGAAGAATTGAGCAGGCTTGAATCAGAGCAATCAAGTCTTGAATATCAATTACAACAATTGAATCAAGAATTCCGTGATTGAACAATTTCTGAAGAAGAATACAACGAGCAATCAATGGCTGTTAGGAATTCAATGGAAGCTGTAAAAAATGAATCAGCAAATTTACAAGTTCAACAGCAAAAAGAAAATACATTATATAAATTGTTGACTGATTCATGAATGAGTGCTGCACAAGCAAAAGAAACACTTGCAAATCTAAAAATTCAAAATGGTGCAGATTTAACAGCATTATCAAATGAAGCAAAATATGCAAATAATACAGCAATGTCATATCTTGCAATGGCAAAAGCAAAAGCACAAGCTGAAGTTTTATCAGCAAAACAAGCTCTTGATTCTCAAAAAGCAAAAGATGATTCATTTTGGTGATATCTTTTGAGATGATGAACATTTTCTTCTGTTGATCCTGGACAAGAGACAAAAAAGCAAAAACAACTTAAAGAAGATTTGAAAGTTAAACAAGAATATCTTGATTGATTAATCAAGATTGAAGAAGAAGGAAATGCGTTTTATTCGAATCTTGATTTTTCTGTTTTATGAAATCCAACATGATGAAGTGGATGATGAACTTGATGATGATCTGGCGGATGAGGTGGCTGATGATGAGGTGGCTGATGATGAGGTGGTTGATGATGAGGTTGAAGTGGATGATCTAGTAAAATCAAACAAACAGAACAGGAAGTTAAAAACCTTGAAAAAGCATACAAAGACATGGACAGCTCTCTTGATAAAGCAAATAAAGCTGCTGAAAAATATAATGATGCCCAACAGAAATTTTGGAAAGAAACAAATGATGATATTAAAAAGATTGATGATAGTCTTGCTAAATTAAAAGATAATTATGAAAAGACAATCCAATCAATCAATGATGCATTGAATGAAAAGAATTCAAATGATGTAGAAAGCTATGTAAAAGATCAATATACAAAAATGAGAGATTTGCAAAAAGAAATCTCGAATATGGAAAGATGAAGGGATGATGATTGAAATTCTGTTGATTATGATTGAAGTAAAATCAACAAATACAGGAGTCAAATTGAAGAAATCAAAAGAAATCTGGATGAAGTATGAGAAATTTCATGATTATGAGATTCATGAATTGATGCAATCATCAGCAAGGTAAAAGAAAGATATGATCTTGAAACTGAAGAAGCAAAGAAATTATATGATTTGAAAGAACAATTAAGAAAGAATGAAGAAGAAGCTCTTGCAAAGAAAGAAGAAGAACTGAAAAAATATGAAGAAGAAAAGAAAGCCCTTGAAAGAAAGAAATTGATTACACAAGCAATGCAACAGGCAAATATTAAAAATGAAGCAGAACTTGATGAATTCAAGAAAAAGATTGCATATGATCAATTTTCACTCGAAGAACAGCAAATCATTGACAAATATGCACAAGAAAAAATTGAATTATTCAATAAAAAAATGGATGCAATTGCAGCTGCTGAAGAATATTATCAAACTGAAGCTGCCCTGATGCAACAAAATCATGTTGTTGCAATGAGTAATGTAAAATCATTATCTGCAGAATATTCAAAATTATTAAGTCAATTGAGTACAGCAATTTCAAGAGAAAGAACATTGATTGCCTTACAAAGACAAAGCTGATATGCTGAATGATGATATACTTGAGCATGAAATCCATATGATGTGGCATGAGTTGTGCATAGATGAGAACGAGTAATGCCAAAATGGATGGTTGACAGTATGCATTGAACAGTTGCAGGACTTGAAGCAATCAGGACATGAAATAGTTCTGTAGTCAATAATAACACATCAAAACATCAGACAAATAATATCACTGTAAATAGCAGATTTGATATTGAATGATTTTTATGAAAGGCAAATTGGAAATTTTAGTTCTTAATATTTTTATGTAATGATTGGGAAAAAATATAAATTCAACAATCAATTCATCAATAGGAAAACTGATGATTATCAGATTTGATTGACTGCTGTAAATTGGAGAACAATTTCAACAAGTGATAGTGAACAAAATATTGAATGATCACATTGAATTAAAATGTCGCCAACATATTCAAGATGAAGAAGAGTTGAAATTGAATGAATAATAATTGCTGATAGTAGAGAAAACACATCAAAAGCAATGGATTGGCTTGACAATCTTTTCTCATTGCAAGCTGTTATTACAGATACACCAGAATTGAAAGAATTCATCGTTGTTGATGAACAAAACAGAGAATGGAAATTAGACTGCAAAATCAAAGAGCCAATTGAATATACAATTGCAGAAGATGATTATATGAATTGAACTACAAGATCATTCAGAGTTGTTTTACAATCTGCAGATGCAAGATTTTTCTCAACAGAATGAACAAATATTTCATGAGTTGAATGAGTGATTTGATGATGGAAATTATGAGTGAAATTGTGAGCTCCAATGAATGAAAAATATAATGCAATTACATGTTATTCATCAAGTAATTTCTGAACACCTGCAACAATTACAATTACAACTCAAATGGAAATTAATTCGCCATTAAAATTGAGATGGGAAACATGACATTTCTATATTAATTCAGATTTTGATCCAGGAGATGTCATTGTGATTGATTCAAAGACAAAGACAATCACAAGGAATTGAACAAATATCACAGAATTGAGAGCTGTTTGATCAACATGGCCATTAATTAAATGAGAGACAACATTTGTGATAGAAGATAAAGATGCATGATTATATGCATCAGACTTTGATGTAAATGTTTATTTCGTAAATATTTTGATGTAATGTTTATTGCTTATATTTACAACAGGACTTGAACGCTTATTGCACAAATAGAAGATTTCACAAATCTTGAAATAAAACAGAAATTATCAGATTCATCATCTGCATCTTTTACTGCTTTCCCTGATAGTTATTTTGTGAATAGTGATGTATTGAAGAAAATGAATTGAATTGTAATTTCACAGCAAATATGAGATGTTGAAACAGAATTATTCAGATGAGTAATCAGATGATTTGAAATCACATTAAATGAGATCAAAATAATGTGTAATGATAAAATTCGATTACTTGAAAAAAGAATAATTCATCAAGATTATGATATTTCAAATCAAACAATTCAGACTGTTTTAAATAATTTTTGGAATGCATTAAATCAGATTTCATCAATTCCATTAAATTTTGAATGTTATGCATCAGAAAAGATTACAAAGAAATTTAATTCAAAGACATCATTTTATTCAATATTAAAAGATTTTGTCTGAATGTGATATGAATTCAGACTTGTTTGAGATACATTAATATTTTGAAAATCTGTTTGAAGAGATAGAACAACATGAGATTTATTCAAAGAATATAGTTATGATATAGAAACACCAGATTGAAATAATATTATTGATGCAAAAATGACTGATGATTCAAAAGACATAACAAATTGAATCGTTGATGAAAATAATAATTTCAATCAAAATTCATCATCAGTATCAACATATTGATTACTTGAAGATTGAGTGAGACTTGATTGACAATCAGCAACAAATTATTTGAACGAAACAAAGGATTGAAAAAAGACATATGATATTGAATGCAAGGCTGAAACATTTTTTGATGTTGAAATTTGAGATGTTGTAAAAGTGTATATCAACAGAAAGAATGAATTATTGAATTTTGATTGATCAATGGAAGTTGTAGAAAAATCATATCAATGATGAGATTTAGCAAAAATCACATATAAATTTTCAACAGAAAAGAATTATGATTCAGATTTCTTTTCTAAATTAAAAGAAATGAATGAGAAAATAAAGGCTTTACAAATAGAAACATGATTGAAATAAATCAGTAAAATACTGTGATTTTTAGATAATTATAAAAATGTCGTTGAGATTTGGCAATATTTAAGAAAATTTACGCATGTATTTATATTTTAATACTTCTGAAGTTATGAAAGAATTGATTGCAAAAATCAAGCAGCATAATGCAAATATAGTAAAGCATTATGAAGCAGATGACAAGGAAGCAGTTCTTAAAGAACTTGAAGAACTAGAGCCTGTTATCGAAGAAGCTGAAAAAGAAGCTGACAAAGAAGAGGTTGAAACAACAGAAGACAGTTCTGAAGAAAAGGCAGAAAATGAAACTGCTGAAAATGAAGAAACTGCTCCTGATGAAGAAAAAGCAGAAGAAACTACTGAAGAAAAGGTTGAAAAATGCCTTGCTGAAGTAAAGAAATTTGCTGATCTTTATGTTTCAAATGATTCTTTGCAATGACTTCTTAAAGAGCTTACAGAAAGCATCAAAATCATTTCATGAAAAGTTGAAAAACTTGAAGAAAAGGTTGATGCAGTTGCTGAAGCTGAAGGAGAAAGCCAGCAACAAGAAGAATCTGTTGAAAAAACAGAAAAAGACTCATTCCAATGGTGGTAATTTATCTTTTATTTATTATTCCTATTTATCATGGCCGATAAAGCACTTGAAAAAATTAAAAAGGTATTTGATGGATGAGAAAACAGTACCTTTGTTCATCTTAACGAAGAACAAGCAGATAAATTCATTGATTATATAGTGGATGAGTCTGTATTGTTAAAGAAAATTCGTGTTATAAGAATGAATACGCCTGAAAAGGCAATTGCCAAAATTTGAATTGGTGAAAAAATCTTATACCCTGCTGGACATACAACAGGATTTACAGATTGAACAACTTCAAAAGCAACTCCAAGTAAAATCAAATTAGTATCAAAGAAATGTAGAGCAAAATTTGTTATTGGAGATGATGAACTTGAAGATAATATCGAATGACAATCTTTCAAAGATCATTTGATGAGAATGGCTGCAAAAGCATGTGCAAATCAACTTGAAGATGCAGCTCTTTATTGAAGATATGTTGCAGCTGATTGAGATGAAGATTCAAACTGTGTAGATATCAGAAATCAGTTTGATTGATTCATCGAAAAAGCACAAACAGTTATTGATGCTGCAAGTGCAACTTATGCTGATAGATATATCGATGTTGATAAATTAACAGATTTGAGACTTGCTCTTAAATCAAAATACAGACCAACTCTTGAAACAATTCTATGAGATGATCTTGCTATAAGATATGCTAACAGATACAAGAAATCTGCAAATACTGTAGATCCTGCTGGATTTGCTGGAAAAGCATTCTTAAATGTTCCTTTGATGTCAACTGAAAGTGCTGTAATTGCAAGTGATGCTGTAAATACAACTCTTGCATCTGCAAATACTCAATGAACAAAGACTCTTGTTTTAACATCTGCAAGTGGATTCTCTCAAGGAGATACAATCACAATTGCATATGGAGACGAGCTTGAATGGTCTGGAGAAATTGCATCAATATCAACAAACACTTTAACAATGACAGAGGCTGTACCATACTGATATGAAGGATGAGAAACAGTTGCTGTTTCAAGTTTAAATGGTGCTGAAGTATTGATGGCTGATCTAAGAAATTTGATTCAAGGAATTCAAAGAGATGTAAAAATCGAATTTGAAAGAGATGCAGAACATGAACAGACTGCAATGTATATATCAATCAGAACAGATTTCCAAGTTGAAAATCCTGAAGCTGTTGCAGTTTTGAAAGGTTTATCAACTTCTGCTGCTCCAGTCGTTCACAATGTAAATGTTCAGAATGATAAACTTAATGTAGATTCTACAGTAAAGAACACATCTGATAATCCTGTTCTTACTCAAGAAGTTCAATAGTATTTCATGTTGATATAATTCAAAAGACAAGTCAGAAATGGCTTGTTTTTTGATTTATAAAATAATGTCGTTGAGATTTGGAGAAAATCAAAGATATTCTGAATAAGATTTTATTTTACTCAAACAAAAAATGGAATTATCACCAGATACAACACTTTATATTAATCTTTGAACAATAATCGCAGTAATATTTTTTCTTTGGAAAACATCTGCATCAATTACAAAATTCAAAGAGCATACTGAAACGAAAATTCAAGATCATGATGAAAGGATCAGAGAATTGGAGAGCCTGGATTTAAAAAGAATTTTAACAGAGATGCAAATAAATTTACAACGAATTATGAAAAAAATGGAAGATATGGAAAAGAAAATAAAATAATCAGATTTATATCTTAATCATATATCAATGGATGTAAAAAAACGACCTGAACGATTGAGATCATCAACAAGAATGGTTTTACTCATGTTCGCAATTGCAACGATTGTACTTGCATTCACATGAAAAATTTCATGAGAACAGTTCTTGATTGCACAATCTTCAGTATTTTGATTCTTCTTTTGAACAAGGAGAAAAGATTGAACACAGCCTGAAGATGCAGTAAATAAATAATGGCATTAGTTTTATAATGCCTTTTTTATTAGGATTTGAATTGAAATGAAATGTCTTCGAAAAATCGTAATCGTCTTGATAATATTATTGAGCGTAATGGCATTCAGTATAAGTTGTGTAGAATAGTCGATAAAACAGCAACAAATATTCATCATATCATATGACAATGAAAAGAAAACAAGAAAAAATTTAATGTTCAACATCCAAAAAACAAAGTAAGAGTGAATGTTTGATATCATGATGCATTGAATAGATTTTTCAAAGACAAACAAAATCCGAGATTGCAACTGATTGAAATATTTGAATTGGTAAAGCCTGTATTATCAAGATGAGTGAAAGAAGAACTTTACACAATTCTTTACAAAACAGATGATGAAATGTTTTATGATTCTGATTTAATAAAAAAATGTACAAAAACGAAAAAGTCGAGAAAATCCAATTAAGATTGGAGTCAATATGCAAAAGAATTAAAGAAGCCGAAGAAAGTGAACAAATATCAGCTGAAGAACTGAAACAGCTTTATAATGAAAAAAATGAATTAGTCTGATTGCTAAATTACTTGCAATAATTTTATATTTTCAATTTCAATTTTCATGGCAAAAGAAATATTCAAATGGCAATGACTTGAAACAATTCCTGATCAATGAGATGAATGAGCTTGCACAGCTTTTGCAATGTGCAATATTATCAATTGATTCAAAGAGCCAAAATATAAGAAACAATGATTAAAACGAGATGCAATGGATTGACATCAATATTTTGATTTAGTCAATAGCGTTTACCCTCCTGAATATCAATGATCTCTTGCACCTGTTCAAGCATTGGTTTATGCAAAAAATAATTTATTCATTGAAATGTATCAGCAATTATTTGTGAAAGACATGACCCCTTTAAAATTCAAGAAATTGCTTGATGCATGATTTCTGTTTTTGATTGTTGTAAATAGATGTGATTGGACAAAAACAAAGAAATCATTTATTTGTGAAAAAAAGCAAAAATGATGATTAAATCATTCTGTTGCAATGGTTTGATATGATGATAAAAAACAATTATTCAAATTTGTAAATTCTCGATGACCAGAACGATGAGATAATTGATATTTTTATATGAGATATGATGATATTGCAAGTTTTATTGATCAGATTTATGCTGTGCATGATGCTGATGATAAAGAGAATTTTCAAAAATTATTATACAAATCAAAAATATTATCAGCAATTCAAATAATTTCTGATCAATGGCAACGATGAACTGATGATGAAAAGAAAGCAATGAACTTTGCAAATACAATGTTGAGAAAAGTTGTGATGAATCAAAATCATCAATACAATATGAGTAAATCAGATTTAATTAATTTTATCAATAAATATTTCTAATGAGTGAAAGACCATATAAAGAATTTACATTAAAACGATTATGAAATCGTGTAGATTATGATCATTGCTATTGATATCAATGTGTTGATTTAATCAAACAATACATGGATGAATGTTTGTGAATGTGAAAAATCTGAAGTCTATGAAATGCAAAAAATGTAATGAATGCAAAAATTTTCAATAATCGAGAAAAAATTCAATGAGTAAAAGATTTGATGCAATGAGATATCATAATCTCAAAAAAATGAACTTATGGACATATTGCAATAGTAGATCATTATGCATGAAATAAAATTTATGTTTTAGAGCAGAATTGAAGCTGAAAGAATTCATGAAGTTGAACATGAAACAATGCAATCAGAATACATCCATACAATCCAACATTTTATTTTATGATTTTGAGATGTAAAAAGATTTTTGAGAATTTGCAGCTTGAAAGAAAATTTGCAAATGCAAAAATTGAAAATCTGCAAAATGAAATAAAAATTACTGAAGATTATTTGAAAACAACAAGATATTATTAATGCAGGATGTGATTACATACCGCAAGGCAAGAATTGTCTTGCCTTTTTATGATTGACAAAATGTCGTTGAGATTTGGCAGTTTTGATTTATATCACATCATACATGTTTTATTTTTTTATTAATCAATCATGGCATTATTTAAATTACAAAATTTTTCAAAAAAGACTTACAATGGAATCAAACCAGGTAGAGCAGTTGAAACAGATCAACCAACGCTTTATTTGTTAAATGGTTTTAGAACTGTTGATGTTGTAGAATCAGAAAAATCTGATGATGAAAACAAATCTTATGAAGAAATGACTGCAAAAGAATTGAAAGCAATTCTTAATGAAAGATGAATTGAATACAATTCAAGAGCATCAAAAGCAGATTTATTAAAACTCGTTGTAGAGTCAGAAAAATCTGATGATTCTGCTGAAGAATGAGCTGAAGAAACAGCTGAAAATGAATCTGATGAAACAGAAACTGCTCCTGAAAATAACGAATCAGAAGATGATGAGTCAGAAAAATCTGATGATGAAAACAATGATGAAGATTTACTTCAAAATTTAGATTAATCATGTTAGAAAGATTAAAACAGCTTTTATGAATCACTGATACAACTCAAGATGATATCTTGAATGCATATATTGTATTAGCAGAATCAGTCATTGAAGAAAAACTTTGATATAAAATGGCTGTTGAGGAAATTGAAGAAAAAATTGATGCTGATGATTGTTCAATATTTTTCTTAAAAGCTCCAATAAAGCAGATTAATTCAATTACATGATGAGAATATAAAAAGCATTCAAAAAATGTTTTATATTTAAAATCAAAAGTATCTGGAGAAATCACAATCAATTATGATTGATGAATCGCAGAAGAAGATGAACATGAAACATTGATATTTCCAGAAGTGATTGCTTTTGCAATTGTTGATTTTGCAAAATGAGCTTATGAAAGTGAATCTTTATGAACATCAAACATCAAACAAAAAAAGATTGATACACTTTCAATCACATATTTTTCTCCAGCTGAAAAATCAGAATTAAATTCAATTGCTAATGCTTTAAACATTGATTCATTGATTGCACCATATAAACTTTTATTTGCACAAGCAATATAATCATGTCTTTACTTTCTTCTTTTTCTTCTGATTTTAACAGGACAATGGATGTCTATGTTTTATCAACACAAAAAAATTGAATTTGAGAAGAAGAAAAATCATATACAAAGCAACAGCAAACAATAAAATGATTACTTTTGCCAAACAAAGCAGAATATGATAAATTTTCATGAAGTCAAAAATCAAATGGTGCAAATTGAGTAATTTATGACATATTTGAATATAAATTCAGATGTGAATTTTGACCATCATTGAAGAAATGAGATAAATTACAAGATAAATTCTGAAAGTCTTTTGAAATAAAAAGAATTGTAAGAAATCCATGATTTGGCGGAGATGATCATTTATTATTATATTTAAATGAATGTGATGGCATTTAAAGAAGATAAAAATTGATTCAACAATTTCAAAAAAGCAGTTGCATGATGATTATATGATGCTGTAGTTGATATTGTTTGACAAATTAAAGAAAATTATGTGCCAAGAAGTGATTTTTGGCCACCTAAAAATCCTGATGCACCTGTATCAGGAAATTTGAAAGATTCTTTGACTCGAGCAAAAGATGATGATTTGCAATATCGTGTCTGAATCGATGCATGACATTCATGAGAATGAAAAACAAAGCCTGTTGAATATTGAGAATATCTTGAATTTTGAACAAGAAAAATGAAGCCAAGACCATTTTTGAGAAATGGGGCTGAATATACAAAAGAAAGATTTCAACAGGTATTTGCAAAATGATTTAAAGCCAGATTTAATTAAATTTTATATTATATTTATTATACAATGCAAAGAGTATGAGTTTTAAATGGAGATAATATCACATACGATCATGATCTTGCAATGTTATTCTTATGAATAACAGATTGATGAGTCGTTGAATGATGAGATATCTCAAACAGCAAAATACAGCCATTAAAGGCTGCAATTCCTTGTTTAAGGACAAATGGGCAAAAATTATTGCTTTCTTTTGAATCTGATGAACAGATCGATATTTCATCAGTTGAATGAAAAATTTATGTTGAAGTAAGTCAAAATGCAATTGATGATTGAGAAGAAAACAATGAAAATTGAACATGAATTGCACAGATTACAATCTGAAACAGTTGGCCAACAAAGAATTTTGTAAAATTATATTCAATTTCATCATGAGTAATTACAGATGAAAGACATATTGAGCCAAAATTATCAGAAATTAATTGATTAAAAACAAGAATGACTCAAGCTGAAGCAGATATTGCTGAATTGCAAGTTGCTTGAGCTGCTGATCATCTTGAAGATAGAGTTCTTGTTTGAACAGCATACACACTTGATGATTTAATGTTTAAACAATTTACTCCAAAATATGAAAATGCAACAAACACATTAAATGTTTGAGATGTTGCAGCAAATACAGAAGTTCATGTTCAAAGATTATGATCATGAACAGCAAGCAACAAACTCAAAATGAAAATAAAAATGTGATGATCTCCAACAACATCATTAATTGTTGAAGTAAGAAAATGAATTAAAGTTATTGATGATGCATGAGAAAGTCATCGATATTGAGATTCAAATAATGTGATTGCATCTGCATCAGTTCCATATACAACATTTAGCAGTTCATGGCAAGATTTAGAAATTACACTTGATAATAATTTCTGATGAACTGAATGAGAATTATTGGATGTTGTTTTGTATCAAAATAGTCATATCGTAAATGCATCAAATTATTATACAATTTGAATTGATTCAACTCAAGAATCAGATGCTTTTCAAGCATTAAAAGTTAATTGAAGTACAGTCAAAACAACATTTAAAATGCCATATTGTATTTCAGATTGATTTGCTGATGTTGTTTGAGAAAGGGTTTCAAATCAATGAGCTTATGCAAAACCAAGAGTTTTGAAAGAAATATGAGAAATTACAAGATTGACAACTTTATGAAGACATATTGACTGAACATGGCTTGATCATACATCAGAAGATACAATCGATTATAAACCACAAAGATATAAAACAATTACATGTTATATCGATGAATCACAATCTGATCCTTCTCAAATGGTTTCATTGTGAGATGATTGTTCTGATTGGACAAGCTCTGATTTTGATGCATTCTTCAACATAAGACCTGTATTATTGGCAAGTGATTGAACTGTATTCAAAGAATTAAATAAATCAGATTTCACAAAAGATGTTTGATGAAATAGTGTTTCAAGTTATCTTGATTGAACATCATGAACATATAATGCAATGGTTGAGTTTCCACGTAGATGAATCAAGATGAGTAAATCATCAAATACAATCACAATTCAAATGACTGATAATCCATGAGCTTATGATGATTGATTCCATTATTATGCACATACAAGATGACCTGTTGACTTATCAAGCAATGATACAGCAACAGCAGAAACAACATATGCAAAAGATAATTTCTATCTTTGAATTTATAAATGATATGTAAAAGATTGAAAGTTGAGAAGTATCACATGACAAATTCCAACAACGACAATCTATATTTATGATGCAAGAACTAATGCAAGAGCCAATTGAACATGATTTGAGCAATCAGGATTCTATCAATTATTATTCAGACAAATAATGTATGTCTTTAAATATCAGAATCTTAATTCACAGGCAACATTATGAAGATGATTTGTTGATAAAACATCATGACGGTCTTCAACTTCATGTTATTCATGAGCAACAAACTCAAAATGAATGGATTGGTGAAACACTTCATCATGAACAGATACAACAGAAAATAGAGTAAAATTATTCTGAATTGAGGATCCATGGTGAAATGTTTGGGAATGGATTGACTGATTGAATATTAATAATTACAATGCATACGCATCAACAGATGCAGATAATCGAGTTCATGATTCAACAAATACTCCATATTATAATGTATGATCATTATATTCAACATCTGATAAATATATTACAAAAGCATTATGAACAACAAAATGATGATTCTTGCCAAGTTCTGCATGATGAACAGAAACAACATATTATTGTGATAATGAATGGATCAATAGTGGTTCTCGTGTGGCGCTATCTGGTGCGGCTCGGACTGATGCGTCGAGGGCGGGGGTCTTTGTGATGAGTTTGGATAATGCTTCTTCTAGTCGTTATGCTAATATCGGTGCCCGCTTGATGTTCCTGTAAAAGGAGCATCAAGCGCGAAATTTTATTTCGTGTTTAATAAAACAAAATGGAAATTACAATCACAATAAATGTCAATGAAGAAAAGGATGAAGAATTGATTCTTTGACCAGATTGAATTTGGAGAGAATCAAAAAAAGATAAAGTGAAGATTGTGATCAATAAAAACAATGAAGAAAATAAATCTGAAAAAGATTAAAAAATATAGGTAATGAAACCTGATATGAAGAAAATTTCAATAGTTCTCGTGTAGCGAAATCTAGTGCGAATCGGAATAATACGTCGAAAGCAGGAGTCTTTGTGATGAATTTGAATAATACTTCTTCTAATCGTAATGCTAATATCAGTGCCCACTTAAAGTTCCAAAACATCAAGTCGAGTCTGATTTATTCTAAAAGAATGAGTCAGGCAAATTAAAGTGGCTTTCATTACCTTGCCTCTTGGCAAAACATAAAAAACTTTTAAAGCTGTGTAAGTAAAGAAATTGAAAGCTCGGCGATATGGAACATCAAATAAAAAATGAAAACACATTGAAATTTATTCTCAAAGATCATAGATATTGATAATATCAAACTTGCTCATCTGAATGCAAGAAAAGACAAAACATTTTATGCATCAGTAAAAGAAGTTGATGAAAATCTTGATAAATCTGCAAAAGAGATTCAAGATATGCTGATCGATAAAACATATGACATTAAAGAATCAGATTACTCAACTGAAACAATAAATGATAAATGAAAAGAAAGAGAATTACGAAAATTGCCATATTACCCACATAGAATTATTCAACGAGCAATCATGCTACAATTAGAGCCTGTATTTATGCAGGTTTTTTGTAATCATACATGTGCATCATTGAAAGATCGTTGAATTCATTATGCATATAATTTGACAAAGAAATATATGAAAGACAAAGAAAACACAAAATATTGTCTGAAAATCGATATAAGGAAATTTTACCCATCAATTAATCATGAAATCTTGAAAAAATTATTGAGAAAAAAGATTAAATGCAAAAATACACTTGAATTGATTGATAAAATAATTGACAGCTACCCATCAGAAAAGTGAGTGCCAATTTGAAGTTATTTATCACAATATCTTGCGAATTATTATCTTGCATATTTCGACCATTATTTGAAAGAAGAATTAAAATGTCGTTATGTTGTAAGATATATGGATGATATTGTGATTTTTAGTAAAGATAAAAAACGATTACATGAAACACTTGCAAAAATCAAAGAATATTTGGATACAAATTTGAAATTACAAGTTAAACCAAATTATCAAATATTCCCTTCATATAAAAGATGAGTCGATTTTGTTTGATACAGATTTTTTGATTGATTCATTTTGTTGAGAAAAAGGACATGTAATCGTATGAAAAAGAGATTAAAAGCAATCAAAGAAAAGAAAACTGATACAAATAAACTGTTGAATTATCATGAATGGTGCTGTGCAAATTCATATATTTGACGGATGATTTATTGTAATCATTACAGAATATATGAAAAATATGTTGAGCCAATCATGAAAAGTTTAAACAGATATTATTTCTTTGTGATTGTTTGAAAGAATAAGAAAAGATTGAAAAGATATTATAAGAAAGTAATCAAGAAAAAATATTTCGTATCAAAATAAAAAAGAGACTCAAAGTCTCTTTTATTTTTCAGATTTATTTTCTTCTTTTTTCTCATTAGTTGGCCAATCAAACTCAATTTTTGGCAAACTTTCAGGATTTGTCCAAAGAATATTAAATCATTTTGGAATAACAACTTGATCAGGGATTTTGTAATCAAATCAGCATTCTTTTTTTGCTTCATCAAGAATTGCAACTCAAAGATTAAATGATTGTGCAATTTTAATGAACTGATTTTGAAGTCATTTTGCATCTTCAATCAATCTTTTCAGATTCATTAATTGCGTTTGAAGATATTGGAATTGCTCCAAAATCTCAATACTGTCTTTAAGATGAACATCCTGTTCAATTGTAAAAGTCGAATCATCAACTTTTGTGTAAGTTCTTTTTTGATCCATAATATATGAATAAAAATATAAAACATTGATTTATGGCCACATAGTTCAGACCTATGATTTCTGATTTTTCTCCCTTATAAATTGCATCAGATTTCTATATTTATTTGTTGAATTTTTGTTGTAATATTCGATTAATATTTCTCTTTCAAGATCATAATACATTGCAGAATATATTTCATCGATAGAAAAGATGTAATAATCATCAAATTCAAAGTTCATTGGCATGTATCATCATAAATACTCCATTTGCCTGAATTCTTTTCATTTGAAATATTTTTCATTGAATGCATCAACGAAATTGAAAATAGAATTAGTAAATATTTGAATTGGTTTAAAGTCTTTCATTATGAATTTTCATTTATAAAGCTGATTGATATAATTCTGAATTTTCAATCTTGTCTTTCTTCTGCAATTGTATTATAAATTTCACAAATTAATGTTGCTGTAATTGAATTTTGCTCTGTATGATGTTCATATTGATCAAGACGTCATTCAAAAGAAATACATACATTTACTTTGTTTTTCTTTATTAAGTCCATGATATTATTTTAAATAAATTAATCTTGTTTATGCTCAAGCTTTTTGTTTATTTCAGTTTTATTGATTGTTCTTTCCATAGCTTCTAATTTTTCATATTCATCAGCAGTTAAAAATTTAGGCTCTCTTTCTTTTGTTTTATCTTCTCTATAATCAAAAAACATTTCATTTTTTTGATAAAAAGCATCCAAAAAAAGTCTTTCATTTTCTGCTTTTGCTTTCTTGTATGCATTTCATAAAGTCATAACAATATCTTGAATATTTACATATTGTGCATAACTGCATTTAATTTCTGCAGATTTAAAAAATCTTTCAAAATGTCATCATCTCATTGTTTCCCTATTAATTCAAGATACAAAACATGCATAACAATATAAACTCACAAAAAAATCTTGTCATAATTTTGATGGGAATTTTATTTCATATCGTTCTTTTCATTCATCTCAAAATCTTTCTTCATATTCTTCTAGTGTGATTCATTGTTTTCCAAGTTTTTTTATCAGAATTTTTTTTGCCGTTTCCTTTTCTGCTCATATTCATCTTTTATATCTTTGATAGATAGCTTGAATTAATTCTTTATTTTCCATGATATTGTTTATCTAACAAATAAAGTTTAATCATCTCGTCAATATCGATTAATAATTGCTTTCATTTTATCTTCATCATTTCATGATCTATAGCATACTGATTTATATTTTACATCATCATCTGCATATCGTTCTTGATATTTATGAGTTGCCCCCATTTCTTCAGCTTCTCATTTTTCAAGATATGGATCATCAAGACAAAACATCAAGCATTGACTTTCTCATTTTATATAAATTCTTTCTTTATCTTCTGCAACAACTCTTCATCTTATTGGATCTCATACTCAAATATCACATACAGCATAACTTCATTTCCAAAATGTTTGATTATACCAACTATGAAAAGCAAGTAAAAATAATCTCAAACAAAATATAATTATAACAAATGATACTGCTCAAATTATGATTTTTTTTCATTATTAATCTATCAATTTAAGTAAAAGACTAATCGGATCTTCTGTAATAGATAATATCATCAACAAACTTTCTTTGTCTGAATACCAATTATATCATGTTTCAGGCGTGTAATTTTTAACAACCCATAATGACATTGGCAATTCAATATGATATTTATCTATCAGCCATTTAATGAATCAATATCTTTTCGAAATTAAAATAGATTCAGCCTCTCAAAGTTTATATTTTTCTCATGTCTGATCATCTTCAGCGACCATTAATCAATTGAATTTGTCTATATACCAATTATAGATTGGAAATCAGTCATGTTGCTCAATTTCTTTTTCATATTGCTGCAATAATTTTAATAATTTTTCCATGATCATATAAACAAAATAAATAAAATTATGATTCAAGAAATTCTTTCAATTCAGGATGCTCATATTTCAAGGCTCGAAACTCTTTTTTGAAATATTCTCTTTCTTCATCATCAAGAATATCTCGTAAAAGTTTTTGATTATCTCAATCAAACATTCATACAGTTGATTGTTTATTATATGCTGTATATTGCTTGATTATGTCAACTTTTTCTTGAATATAATCATCATTGATTCACACTTTATACCATATAGCAATGGCTTTATGTCTTAATCTTTCATACATTCTTTCTTCTTTTGTCATTTTTTCAAATAATTAAATGAATAAATTATTTATAATTATCAACTTCATCAGATAATTTCCAAAATCTCTCACAAATTCTGGAATATCTCTTTTGATAATCAGCAACTTTTCTTTTTAGAATCCAGCATTCAATAATTTTTCATATATATTTGATCCATATTCATTTATTCTTTTCTTGTTGCATCAAATAAATGTTTTTTTCTCTATCATCAAGAACTTGATTTAAAAATTCTATATTGTCTTTGAGTGTTTGAATCTCTTCTTTTAATTTTGCATTTTCTTTGGCCAAATCATTATATATTGCAACATCGATTTCTTGAGGAGTCATGCTGATAAAATTTTCAATTAAAATTCTGATCCTTTTATTGCTTTCAGATTAAATCCGACGATTGCGAACAATCAACAAATGGCGATCAGATTTCCATTTTTGGCATCCGCTTGCTGATGCCTGCCAAAACATTACAAGACCTTCAGGATGTTTCTCCATCCGCTTAGAGTGAGCACGAAACTCATAATGAAATACAGATTTTCGATATTTCATTATGAATTCAAGGATGATTGGATTTGCACCAATAAGAAACAACAAACTTTCTGAAAAACCTTTTTTATTCTTTATCATTATCATGATTGTGCAGGAAAGAAGAAAAACACATTTTTTGTTGCTTTTGCATCCTTGATAATTCAGCCTTTACAGGCTGATTAATCAAACAATGTCTTTTGAACACTTTCAGATGTTTTTCAATCTCTGATTTCGTATCGTCATCTTCTTTTTGCAAATCCACATACAGAAGGAATTTTGCAATGAAAGAATGCAGCAATCCTTGAAACAGGCACATGCTTCATGAACATGCTTTTTGCCAAATCTTCATTTGCAAGCAATGGATGTTTTGCCAATCTGTTTGGAAATACATGTTTTTGCTTACGTTCTGGCTGTGGGTAATTGTGATTTTTAGAGAATAAATTTCTGATTTTTCTCCAAAGTCTTTTAAAGAATTTCATTTTTTATTATTAATGAATAAATGATTTAATTCTCATTCATACGCTTTTGATTATGTGCAATCATTCAAATGGCCAATAATAATCTTTTCTGTTCTCCGCATGCCCTTTCACAAAACTTGATATGTCATTGATAATTGTGCTCTTTTTGTTTTCGTGCATTTATCATTCTTTCTTTTTCAGCTTTATGACTTTCAATCTTTTTTCTGTCAAGTTTATGCTGTTTTACTTTCTTGAAATATTTCTCTTTGATCAAGAATAATCATGCTCAAATTTCAGGATCAATAATCTGATTTTTAAATCTTGTTTCTTTTACAGTTCAATTTGCATTCATGATGAACTGAAAATCAAAGAAATCAATCGGCATATCTTGAAGTAAAAATGCAGGATTAATGGTAAAGTTTAAGTTCCCCCCCTTGATTTTGATGTTTTCCATAGGTATGAATTGTGAAAAAGTAAAATATTATCTTCTGATTCAAAATGTTGCAGGATCTATTTTTCAATAAATTGAACTTAAACATGCAGTCATATTTTTTTCTCGGCTTGATTCTGATGTTGCATATCTTTTTCAATTATCGTTGGATTCATTACAACTTCAGGCATTTGATAGACATCAAAGAGTTTTTTTACTTCATAAATATTGATTGTTCAATGTTTTTCCTATTGCTTCAAGTCATGCTTCCATTAATGCATATGTTGGACGATCTCAACGATCATTTGAGCCAACTGATCATATATTTTTTCATCATGCTCATCTGTTTCATCATGATGTTTCTGCAATAGTGATACAAAGAATCACTCATTCTTTGATTCAATAATGATTTTCAACTTCTCGAATTGTTGAAGGATTTAATCAATAATCATTTGCAAGTTCTTTAAATCTTTCATGCTCTGTTGTTGATGTCAATTCTGGCATTTCTTGAGCATCTCATGATTCATTCAATTTTCATGGCTCTCGTTCGTCTAATGTATCAGTTGGAAAATTTGCCTCACATCGTTTACTCCATTTATCTCATTCAATGCATGAATTTGTATCAGCATCATAATGACTGCATCAATAACAAGCCACAAATTCAGCTTTTTTTTCTGAAATCTCCAATCAATACTTATTTAATAATTCAGCTTTTGCTTCATCATTTGCTTGATTTAATTCAGCTTGTTTTAATTCAAGTTGTTTCAATTCAGATTCATTTAATTCAATCTGATTTAATATTTTTTGAATAGGCTCTTGCCTTGTTTGTGCATATACAACAACAATAATTCAAAGTAAAATTACTGTTAAAAATGCTATAAGATATTTTATAAATAATTTTTTGTTGTTCATTTAGTCGTTTAAAGAATAAAAGGTTTCAAATTCTGATTTTAATTTTGATGCAATCAATAATGCATCAGCAAATCAGATTTTTAATCATTTGAACTCATTCATGATATTTTGAGCCAAAACAATTTTGACAATGTTTCGTGGCTTTTCTTTATCTGCTTTTGCAAACAATTCCTCTTTCTTCTTTGATTTCACAAGTCATTCATTTCTGATTGTGATTGCGAATGGTGTTTCAGATATATTCATTTTTGTTTTTGTAAAGGATGTAAAAGATTTTATTTAATTTGTAGATTTTGCCTTTCTTCAATTCTGGCTCATTCAACAACATTTCATTCTTTTAAATATTTCTTTAATTCTGCTTTGTCGATCGATACAGTGATTTTTTCTTTCTTAAATTCTGCAGGAATGATTTCTTCATTATCAATTACAACAGCTTCAGATTTTCTATATGAAAGATCATTGAACTGTGTTTTCATTTTATCGATGTGAAATAGTTTCAATAAGTAATCAATCCATTTATCAATCTTTTCAATTTGTGCATCTCAATGTTTTTCCATTTCTGTGAGCCTTTTAATTTCTTCGCTGTATCAGATATTGAACATAACAAGATCACGTCTTTGATTTAATTTGTATTCAATATAATCTTCAGCTTGTTTTTGGTTTGGCTTTACCATTTCTTCAATGACATTCTTTTTAATGTCTTCAATTTCTTCAGGAGCAATTCCATTTGCTTCAAGATATTCTGGATTATCAAGTTGCTCAAGCAAAATAATTGCATCACTAAAGTTTGTTATTGTTTCTTTGATTTTTTGCATTTTGCATATTGGTAAAATGAATAAATTCACAATGCAAAGAGAAGGCAACTTATAGCAGCATAAAAGATAAATTGTCATCATGCGCTCATTTCTGCTTTGATTGAGAATATAACAGCACCAAAGAAAGAAATTGAAGATGAAAACATGAACATTTGCTTGTAAATATCAAAGATATGATTGAATAAACGATCATTGATATCTCGTAATCATTGAATTTGTTTGATTACTCGAACATCTTCTTTATTCATTCTTTCAGTCAGTTTTTTTAGATTCATTTTTTGATGTAATAAATCTTGCTGTATAAAGTTTATTTTGTCTTTTTCTTGCATTGTGTTTGTGTAGTAAGATATAAATTATAAATTTCTCCATCTTTCAAGATCCTGATTTTCTCATGCAGGGGGCAACGTCATTTGCCTCAAAATTTTACATTTCTGATCAACAACTCGTTGCACTCTATTGAAAGGGTCAATCAAGTTCTTCTCATTCATGAACTGTATCAACAAATAATTCTCAAACTTTCATTTTCCATTCAGTTGATACATTGTAATATTTTCACATATCATTCAACAACTCGACTGAATCTTTAAATTTCTTTACGTATTCTTTATTTCATTTTAATCTTTCAAAATCATCTTCTGTAAATTCTTTAATTTCTTTCTTTTCTTCAGTCTTTTTTTCAGATTTATTTTCTTCTCATGCAACAGCATCAAGCATATCAGGCTCTGAAATATCAAATGCTACAAGATATAAATATCTCCTTTGATAGGTTTCAATAGCTCAAAGGCTTTGAATTGGTTGACATCATTTCAATTCAACATCTCTCATTGGTGATGTGTAAAATACCATGTCTGAAGGATCATCAACATTTGCAACTTCTAATTTTGCAAATTCATTGTCAAATACGATCTGTGTAAATACTCCATATTTTGTGCATAATTCAATTATTGCTGGTAGGATGTCTGAAAGTTCATAATACTTGAATCATGCATGTTTATTTTGTCATGATTTCTTTAAATTCTTTCATAACAATTCAGATTTGATTGCCTGGATTTTTGCAATCAGATTTTTTGGTTGGGTAGTGTTTTCTTCTTTAGTTGTCATTTGTAGAAACCTTATCAGATAAATAATTTTTTTCATAAATTTTTCGTAAATGATCTATTCATCTTGTTTCAAATCAATTTTTCTTTCTTTCATCAAGAATCTTTCTTAATCTTTCTTGGACAATTCTTGGCTTGCTTATTATGAATAATTCAAGATCATCAGCATCATACGGAAAGAAATTTTCAACAGATGTCATACGATTGAATCAAACTCAATCAATAACAACATAATCTTTGTCTTTATCACTTAACATCGCCGCAACTTCTTCCATGCTTGCTTGTGTGTAGAGAACCTTTCAAGATTTCAATAATACGCAAGTGATTTGTTTAAATTCTTTTAATTGATTCATGTTTCAGATACTCAAGGTAAATAGCCAATAGAACTTTGTTTTGCCTGATAATTCACATTTGCTTGATTCATTACTTTTGGGTAGTTGTAGTAAAGTGTTTCACAATTAAAGATTTTTCATCTTCGGAATTTATCAGACATTGATACATCAATAATTGCAAGTGCAAATTGTGTAGTAGTCATTCAGAATTTTTCTGAATCTTTTTTAAATGCTTTTGCAATTCTGATGTTTGATGCAGCAATCCATTCATCTTTTCATGCTTTGTAAATCAATCAATACGATTCAACTTTTTCTTTCACTTTTTCGATAATTTCTGTGTTTCAATCATGAATTGCTTTCTTTTCTTCAGAAGTCTTTTTTCTTCATCATTTCTTTTTTGGTTGTTCAGATTTTGTTTTGTTTCGTCTTGCAAATGCATTTTCTCTGTAAATTTGACTTCTTTCTTCTTCTTTTTCTTTGAGTCAATTTCGATATCTCTTTACCTGGCCAACAATGAATGTAAATTCTGAATCGATTTTAATTTCCTTTCATTCATGTAATGCAATCAGAGTTTTCATAAATTTTCAGATTTGCATTTCATTCATGTCTTTCATACAGTTCAAGAATTCTTGACTCAATATCATTTCTTTATCTTCCATCGGTTTGTCTTAATGGAAATAAAGTCTTTTTGTGTTTTCTTTTCCTATCTGAAACCATGAGTAGGACAACTGCAACTCCAAAGATGAAGTTAAACCATCACATGATCAAGATCATGATTGTTGCAACAATTGTGATGATTACTGCCTTTGTCATAGTCGTTGAGATAAGAAATAAAAACTCGCTGTATAACTTTTATGATCCACATCAAGAAATCTGTTTTCTTTGATGTTTCTCTGCGGTCATCTTTCATCTCGGGTGAAATAAAAAGAGCAACCTGAATTATACAAACCACACCACAAGGCCATCAATACGCCTGACGGAGCGGTGGAAACGCCTCAAGTGTGGAATGTATAATTAAGATTACTCGTTTTCGTCAATTTTATTGATGTTCAATTTCCACACTGAACGCAACATATCTGAACGAGTCTCTGGCAAACCTTTTTTGTAGTAATGCAATAGTAATGCTAACAAAAAAGAGACTCTGGATCATCCAGAATCTCTTTTGAAATTTCTTGTTTATGTCATTCCCTATTCAAGCACAGCCACATTCTCGATGTGATGTGTCATAGGGAATGTCATATTGGGAAATTTTTTGAGACATTCCAAATGATCGCTTCAAATATGTTGATATCATTATAATCATTTTTTTTAAAAAAGCAAATTTTCGAGGACTTTTTTTGCAAGATTGAGAAAAATAAGGTTTTAATTGCAGTTTCAAACCTTAAAAAATACGATTTTTCGCTTAGAATTTAATTTTTTTGATCTTTTTTTATTTTTTTCTTAAAATTTTTTCTAAAATTTATTATTTTTTAAATATTTATATTTTTTGTTATTAAATATATAATTACATGTAATTAATAAATAATATATTATTATTGTATATTATATATAGAAACATTTTGTTGTTTTTCATGCAATTGCATACTATTGCATAAAATTAAATAATATTAATTCTAAATTATTAAAATCAGACAAGATTTTTTATAAAAATTTCCCCAAAAATGCAATTGCATCCAATTGCATACTTTTGCATAAATGCAATTGTATACTATTGCATAAATCAACTTTTCAATGTTTCCGAATAGTTGCTTTATTAATTCTCAATTATATTTTATGCAATTGCATACTATTGCATCCAATTGCATAAAAATAAGATTTGAATTGATAAAATTTATATAAAATTTGCATTTTCATGTTAAAATTTTTCAGATTTTTTTACATGATAATCATGTCATGTTAAAAATTTTTACATAAATTTTTGTGGAATATTTACATTTTCCAATTTATCAAATTCTCATCTTAAATAATCGTTGTTTAATCTGTAATATCATTGAGTTGTTGCAGGATTTCTGTGGCCCATTAATGTGGATGTAATTTGTGGCTGCAATCATGCATAAACACAATTTGTTGCAAATGAATGTCTTTCCATATGGCAAGTCAGTCTTCTTTTTGTTTTTCATTCTTCAAGTAATTTGTTTGAATATTTCTGATATAAAAGATTAATAAATTTTCTTGCTAAAGGTTTTCAATAATTCTTATTATCTAATCATATAAACATGAAATCATTATTAATTGGCTTGTTTTTTGTAAATTCTTTCATCATGTTTTCATATTCAAAAACATCTGATCTCAATGATTCTGTAAAAAATACAGGGTCTTTGTATCATCATTTTCTTCTGATGATAAATTGTCTGTTTGATTCATGAAAATGAGAAAATCTGCATTGTAAAATTTCTGATCTCCTTAATCACATTTTATATGGAATTTTAATCAATAAATGATTTCTCATTCAGATTATTTCTTTTTCTTCATAAATTAAAGGTGCTTGAACTAATAGATCATATTCCCATTTTTCCATTTGATCAATTTCTCATCTTTCTTTTTTTAATATTGGCAACATTTCATAATTGAAAGTCTCCCATCACATGACTTTTATTCGATAAAAGAAAGCTCTAATTGATTTCATTTTATCACAAACTGTATTATGTGCTGGCAATTGTCATTCATGAAATCAATATGTAATTGGATGTGTTTTGTAATATGCAATGTAATCTGTGCAATCTTTACATGAAATATCTGCAACAGTCAAACACATTATTCATTTTCTGGCTTTCACATATTGAAAGAATTGTTTTAAATTATATTTATGATGTGTAATTACATCATCAACACGACATAAAGAATTTTTACAATAAAATAAAAAATCTCATATTATGTTATCAATAATAAGATCCTTTGGATTCATTTTTGAAATCGTAAACAAATAAAATATAATTTGTTTACTACTGCATTACTACAAAATAAATTATACAAAAGTCAATATACAAAAGCAAGAGCAAGATTGAATTTTCATAAATATGAAAGTTATCAAAAAAGACTTGCAATTATACAAAAATATATTATACAGCAATATAGTAATGCAAACAAAAAATGGCAAACCTTTCTATTTAGAAAGGTGTTTTGTGTTTAAATGAATTTTATTAAACCTTTTTGAGAAAAACATATCAAAAGAATTGAATCAGAATGAAAAGAAACTGATATTTTCTTGATTGTTTTTGAAAAATATAATCATTTTTCATGTTTAACATGAAAAGAATATTTGAAAGAAAATTTACAAGCTCGACAATTTGCACATATTTTACCAAAATGATATTTCCCTGATTTGAGATTAAATCCTAATAATATCATTTTTGTGGATGATGAAAAACAACATGAACGAGTTGATCAGACTGTTAATAGAATTTGAAAGTCTGTGTTTTTGTGATATGTTGAAAGCTGAATTGCTGTTGAAATGTTGCAAAATGAACGAAATAAAGATTTAAAACCTTCAAAGAATAATATGCAGAAAAAAGCAAAAGTAAAAATTTGTGATAAATGTGGCCGATGAATACCAACACGAGCCAATTATTGCCCGCATTGTAAAGATATTGATGATAAAAACAAAATAGATCCAAAAGGAGCTCAATTTGCAGAATTTATGCAAAAGCAATATTGAGTGAAATTTATCGATTCATGAAATAAAGATGATCAAAATAATACTAAATTGAAGAATTCCAAGCAAAAAAAACAAGAAAACATGGACATGAAAAAGGCTAATAAGCTCAAAAGATTACAGACAACGAGAAATAAATCAAATAAAAAGTCTCATGAAACAAATAAAGCCGTTAAAACTAAAAGGAGAACTGCACATAAGATATAAATTTTATATGCCAGATAATAGAAAAACAGATTTATCAAATAAAATTGAAAGTATTAATGATTTATTTGTGAGATATTGAATTATTGAAGATGATAATCGAAAAATAATCAGACATATGAGAGCAACATGCATGTGAATTGATAGAAATAATCCTCGTTGTGAAATTCAGATTTTTATTCATTAATTTATATCAAATGAAAGTTGAAGAAATCCTTATTGAAAAAATCATTCCCTATGAATTCAATAACAAGATTCATGGAGACAGGCAAATTAATATGATTGCCAATTCAATCAAAGAATTTTGATTTACACAACCACTTGTGATTGATAAAGATAATCTTCTTGTAATATGACATTGAAGATTACTTGCAGCAAAAAAACTTTGAATGCAAAAAGTCCCTGTTGTAAGAGTTGATGATTTGACTGATAAACAAGTAAAGAAATTGAGAATACTTGATAATAAATTGAACGAATCAGAACGAGATATTGAAAATTTGAAATTAGAATTAGATGATCTATGAGATTTAAATATTTGAGATATGGAAATTGAAATTGAGGATTTATTTCCAGAGCCAAAAGAGAAATCAGATTTTTCAAATAAAGAAATTGATCCTGATGATTTATGAGAATTTGAGCATAAATGCCCTAAATGTTGATTTGAATTTAATTCATCAGATGAATAATCATGAAATACAGACGAAACCTTTCAGATTTAAAATCTATTAAAAAGAATTGATATAAAGTCTTTTCTTGTTTTTCTTGTGGGGGGGGGTCTTCTATGTGATACAAAAACGCATGATATGAAATTATTTGAACATGTGAAATTGATCCTGAAATGGATGATGTGTATCAGACAAATTTTCCGACAAAATATCATTATTTGATGTGAGTTCAAGAATTCAAGAAAATAAAAGATTTACCATCAGATTTATTTGATATTGATTTACTTGATTGAAGTCCTCCTTGCAGTACTTTTTCAACAGCATGATTAAGAGAAAAAGGACGATGAAAAGAAAAGGTATTCAGAGAATGACAAGCAAAACAAGTATTATCTGATTTATTTTTTGATTATCTTGATATTGTAGAAAGATTGCATCCAAAAGTTGTAGTTGCCGAAAATGTAAAATGAATGCTGAAATGAAATGCAAAATGATATTTGAAGATGATCTTTGAAAGATTTTCAGATTTATGATATTCTGTTCAATTATTTTGTTTGAATGGTGCCACAATGTGATTACCTCAAAAAAGAGAAAGAGTGTTTTTTGTTGCTCACAGAAAAGAATTCAATCTGCCAAAATTAAAACTTGAATTCAATGAGCCATTAATTCCATTCAAAGAAATACATGATCATTCATGAGCTGTTGATCGTCCTGTTCAAGAATCAGTAAGAATCAGAATCCAATATGCAAAATATTGAGATTCAGATTTATCAGTTGCTGATAAAAGATACAGATGATGAAATGCTTTTTTTAATGATACTCGAATATATGATGACAAAGTATGTCCAACAATCACAGCACAAGATAAAACACTTGTTCGATGAGAGAACAGATTTTTAAATAATTCTGAATTGATTCTTGCATGATCATTTCCACAAGATTACAACTTCAAACAGATTCAACCAACATATTTGATTTGAATGAGTGTACCACCTTTGATGATGTTCAATGTAAGTAATGAGATAAAAAAGCAACGATTAGATTTAATTTATAACAAATCTTAAAATGGCAAAACAAAAACGAGATTACAGCAGATTGAAACTTGAATTTTTTGAAAGCGAAATTGATGAATTTGAAGGATTTTTTAAAGACAAATACAAGACAAATACAGATTGAAACATCAGACAAAACACAAGATGATGGACAAAAGAAAAGAAAGAACGAAAAGAAAAGATCATGCAAAAGGCATTAGAGAAAAGTGCAGAAAAGAAAGCCAAAGAACTTGAAATTGATGTTGAACTGCTGCAGAAATGAAAAAAGAATTGATTGATACAAATCATAAATAAACTTTCAAAGAAATGAAATTTACCAATTGGAGATATTGTGAAATGATTAAATGCAATCAAAACTGAATTATGAGAGCCAACAAGTATTTGAAAAACTGATGCAGTGATAAAAGATGAAACAACTGATCAGAATCCATTAAAAGAAAAACTTTTAAAACTCAAACAAAATAATCAATGAAATATCAGCTCTTGACAAAAGAAGAAGTAGAAATTCTTGAAAATCAAGAATTGGATTGAGAAGAATTGAAACAGTTTGTTGTTTCAAAATGATTTTACGACAAAGATTTCTTTTGCCAATATTTTTTAAACTGATATTGATATTTGATTCAATGAGAACAATTACCAACACCAAAACATCATAAAGAAATACGAGAATATCTTGATAAAAAACAGAATTTTAATCTGATTGAGCCAAGATGACATTGAAAAACAACAGCAGTCCTTGAATGGATTTTATGGGCAATATGTTATGAACAAGAAAAATATATTTTATACATTGCAACAGAGGATTTATGAAAACAATGATTATGAAAAATAAGATGAGAGCTTGAAACAAATGCATTATTGATTGTATGTTTTTGAAACCTTGTGCCAACAAATTCAGATGATATTAAAGACAAAAGATTGAAAAGACGAAAACAAACAAATCTTGAATTTCTGAATTGATGTTCATTATCTGCAATGACAAAATGACAGGCTGTGCGTTGATTAAGGCCAACAAAAATTGTCTTTGATGATCCACAAGAGAATAAAGATGTATTAAATAAAAGAGTTGTTGATAAATTTAATAATTGGGTTTTCTCATCATTATATAATACACTTTTACCATGATGAAGTATGACTGTATTATGAACGATTGTCTGAAATCTTTGTCTTGTGCAACACTTGAAAAATGAAAAGAAACGAGATACAATTTATCGTGAAGCATGCGATTGAGATTTTAATCATGTATTGTGGCCAGAATTACGAAATAAAGAATCATTAATTCAAAGGCGTGATGATATATGAACTCCATTATTTAATCAAGAATTTAGACATATTCCATTGAATAGAGAAGATGCATTGATTTCTCTTGATTGGATTCAATATCGAAAAACACCTATTGATTATGATCGTGTAATAATGGCTGTTGATCCGATAAAAAAAGAAAGTGAAAAATCAGATTTCATGTGAATATGTGTTGCATGAATTAAAGATGATATTGTTCATGTATTATTCACAAAATGAATCAGACTTTCAGAACATAAAGCAGAAAGATTTATTCAGCTTGTATATGAGAAATACAGACCAGATGTGATTTTGCAAGAAGCAAATATTGAACTTACAATGATTGCAAATCTGAAAAAATCATGATTACCAATGAAACCAATCACATCAACAAAAGACAAATATACAAGGCTTTTGAATGTGCAGCCAATGTTTGAAAATTGAAAAGTGTTTTTTAGAGATGCTGAAAAAGATTCTGATTGTATATGGCAAATAACAAATTTTCCTGATGTAGATCATGATGATATTATGGATGCATTGGTTTTTGTTTTACAATCAATCAAAAAGAAAAACAAAATAAAAATGTCATTTATTTAATAAAAAATATAATTCATGTTAAAACAAGCAATAAAAGATTACATACAAGAAAATTGAATCAAGAAATTATGTATGCTTTCTTGATTAAGTGATCAGACAATCAATAATGTTTTGAAATGAATTAGACCACAGAAAAGAACTGTTGATATTTTATATAAAGTTTTAAATTTGCAAGTTGATGAACGATATATCAGCAATCTGAATTCTCGATATTCTGATTCTGATTGAATATGAAGAATAATCAAAACAATCAGAATTTTTATGTGATATGATCAGGATCAATTTGCAAAAAAACTTGATATATCAACAAGAACATTACAAAGAATCGAAAAAGAAAATTACACACCAAAGAAAGATGTCTGTGAAAGAATATCAGAATTGATTGCAAAATTCTTTCTTGAAAAGTAAATGTCGTTGAGATTTGGGGAGTGTTGATAAATACTGATTACAATAAATTTTATTTGTTTTAATTTATTTCAATGTGAAAAATAACTGAAATCCAAATTGGAGAATATGAGAAGATAAAAAAACTTATTCAATCATGAGATTCTCAACAAGTTGAATGAGATGATGTTTTATCAATGCCAAGATGAGTCTGAATTTATGATACTGTTTATGATTGATCATATATTGTTTCTGCAATCGTAAAAAAAATATCAAATGCAGTTGCTACATGATGGGATGTAGATGATGATAAATTAAAAAAACGATTAGAAAGAGTGCCTGTGAGATATACTGCAAAATGTTTGACTAAATATTGAAATTCATATTGGGAAATAATCAGAACAAAAGAATGAAAAATCACAAAGATTTTGCCAATTATTACAAGTACAATTGTGAGAATAAAATGATGATGATTTAAACAACAAGTTGATGCAAAGATTACATATTTTAATGAATTCACACCAATTTCAGAAAGACAAAAAGGAGTGAAAATTTGGAAAGAATCATGAGCAAAAAGCAATGAATTGGTTTACAATAAAAAGGCAAAATCATGTTGATATAATCCGAATTTAAATGAAGTAATTCAACTCAAAGAAGAAGATACAACAAGCAAATATTATTGAAAATCTCCACTTGATGCATGTTTATATCAAATCTTATTGTTAAGATATATTGATGATTATTACAACAATTATTTTGATAATGGATGTATCAGACTTTCATTTTTCCATGTAAAGAATCTGAAAGAGTGAGAAGAATTGACCGCAGAAGATAAAAAAGCATTTGCAGATTTCATTAAAGAACAAGCAAAATGAATAAAGAATGCACATAAAACAATTCTTTTTGAATCTGAAATCTGAAAAGTTGATTTAACTGATGAGCTTGATGCTAATCAATGGATTGAATATAGAAAAGAATTACAAAAGTCTGTTGCAATGGCAATGACAATGCCTTATGATTTAATTGATCCTAAAGACTGAAACCGTGCAACAAGCACAGTATCACTTGAAGATTTTAATCAGAATACAATTACACCATTACAAGAAATAATCCTTGATTCTGTTAAAATGCTTATTGCTGATGATCCTCAATGGAAAAAGAAAGAGACTGAAGAAATTGCATTCAATCCAGCAAATAAAAAAGATTTAAAGACTGAATCTGAAACAGTAAAGAACTTATTACAAAATAAAGTGATCACAATCAATGAAGCAAGAGAATGGATGTGATATAAACCTGTTGAATGATGAGATGAATTTTTAAATCAAAGTGAAACATCATTTACATTATGAGAAGATGATGTTGAAACAGTTAAAAAAACAGCAGCTTTAATAAAAAAAGATTATTATGATAATTGAGTCAATAAATAAATTTGCTATTGAGAAAATCCTTGAAGATGATGAAAAAAAGGATGATAAAGAGTTCTTTCAATTACGAAACGAGAAAGAACTCCTTTCTGTAAAAGATAAATTTGTTGCATTGATTGAAAAATTACGAAAAAAACAATATGAATATACATTAAATGTTATTGATAAATTGCCAGAATTTAAAATCAATAAAGTTGAATGAGATATCATTGATCGAGATCAAGAGATTTCATGATTTTACAATAAAGATATTTCAGAATTTTTAAAATTTTGATGAACAAAGGGGGCAGAATATCAAAACATGCTTGATTCAAAAGTTTGATTAACAACAGATATTGAATCAACAGCTGTGAAAAATTGGGCTGATTTACATTCTGCAGAACTTGTTTCTCAAATAGATGAAACCACAAGAAAGAGATTAAATAAATTGATCACAAATGCACTTGATGAATGAATGTCAAAATCAGATTTAATAAAGGCTTTACAAACAGATTTCTGATTTTCAAAATATCGTGCAAATCTGATTGCAAAAAATGAGTTGAAAATGGCATATATTCAATGACAAAAGATTCAATTTGAACAATGGCAAAAAGAATCATGATTGAGATGATATAAAGATTGGATTTCACATCGTGATGATCGTGTTGATGATGATTGTCTTTGAAATGATATGCAATGAGAAGTTCCTTTTGATGATTTATTTCAATCATGAGCAGATGAGCCACCAGAGCATCCATGATGTAGATGTTCAATATCATATAAACCATATTCAAATGATGAATTGTTTTCTGATTATGAAGATTATGCAGTTCACAATGAATATTTTGCAAATATGCCTGAATGATATAATGAAAATTCATCAAAATTTGCACCAAAAGAATTTATGGAGCAATTAGATATTCCAAAATATTGAACAAGACAAGACTGATGATGATATTTTCCATGAAGCCATAAAATTGAATTGTTGCCAAATAAAGAACGGAAATCAAAATCTCAATGGGTTGCATTTGAAATGCATGAATTATGACATGCATATTATTATCAAAATATAAAATGAACAATGCTTGATGCATATTACAAGAAAATGTTTAAAGATGCACAAGATGAATTGATTGAAAGATTGGATGATATTAAAAAATATATTGTTGAAGATGTATCATTGAAAACAGCAACAGCAACTCAATTATTTTTTGATTCAAAAGATTTGCAAAAGATAAAAGAATATTTGATTTTGCCAATATCATTGCATTGAGATGATATAACTTTATTGACATATTGAATCAGTCCGAAATTTTATCAAGATTATGAAGACTTTCTTGATATAATTCAATCAATTACATCATGAAATCGTTGACTTTGACATTCATTAAAATATATTCAGCAACGATGAGAAATGGAGTTTTACGCCTATATTAATTCAGTATATTTTGCAGATAATCAGATATTAAAAGAAATGTTGCCTGAAACATATAAAAAGATGAGAAATATTTATTTATGACAAGAATCATTCTAATGAAAAATTATTTCCCATGAGAAGAATTTAATCTGAATTGAATTGATTGAGAAATTGCAAATCTCATGCTTTTTGAATATTGAAAAACACATGATATATCATGATATCTTTGTGATAAAACGAAAAAATGGCCAAGTGTTTATGAAATATTAAAACAAGCAAAATGAAGAAGCATCAAACAGAAAGACATTGATTTTTCTGATTATGATGAATATGTAAAAATGAAATCATCAGATTTATATTATTTTGATTGAGATATTGATCAGAATTTCAATATTGATGAATTTCAAGAATATGTGATTGATAATGCTGATATAATTCAACAAGAGATAAAAGATAAACTCAATAAACATTAAATGTCGTTGAGATTTGGCGAAATAAGAACACAAAGTCAGTGTTCTTTTTTAGTATTATTTGAAAAGATATGAAACCAAGAGCAGTCAAAAAGATTGAAACACAAAATACAGTTCTTTTCATTGCTTTAGTTCCTGATGAAATGGATTGAAATTGAGATGTAATTTCAGCAGAAGAAATCAAAAAAGCAGCTTATGAATTCATGCTGAATTTACAAAATAAAAAAGTAAATGTAAATCATGAAGATAATACAGAGATTGATTCTGCTCATTTTGTTGAATCATATCTTACATTGTTTGATATGGACCGATGAGATGATGATGTAATCCCTGCATGAACATGGATTGTTTGAATCCAATTTGATGATGATACATTTAATAAAATAATTGATTGAGAATTTGTTTGAATTTCAATTGAATGAGTTGGACAATATGACTTTTAAATCTTTAATCAAAAGAATTATGAAAACACTATCAAATCTTATCGTTGACAAGATTTCTCTTGTTTCAAAAGATAAAAAGCCTGCTGTTGCAAAAGCAAGTGCATGATTCTTTTCAATATTCAAAGTAAAAAAAGAAACATACACAAAAGAACAGCTTGAAAGAATAGAAAAATTAAAGAAAGCATACGACATAAAATAAAATGTCGTTGAGATTTGGCAATTTATATAAAATATCACAAATGCATAATATCAAAAGCTTTATATATGACAGGCTTTCGAATGATGCCGAGCTTAAAGAAAGTGTAGTTGGAATATTTCCAAATTATGCTCAAGACGAAAAATGATCTCCTGTGATCATTTATAGCAGAATATCAGAAACTCAAACAAATTGAGTCATCAGAAATGCTTTATATCAAATAAGTGTTCGATGAGATAAACTGCTTGAAAATGAACAAATAAAAGATCGTGTCGTTTGGCTCTTCAATCGTTATAAATCAGATTGAATCCATTGTTCGATTCAGGCAATCAATGAATCATACGATAAAGAATTAAAACAACGATGAATTCATTTGACTGTCAAATTCAAATTAGTTGATAAAAACTTTTAATTTATTTTAATTAAACTCATGCAAACAACTGTACAAAATTCAGATGTAATCAGAATGTGATCAGTAAAATTTTCAGCTGATTTTGGATCTGGTTATGTTGATTTATGAGCATTGAAAGATGCTAAGTTAACTGTTAATAAACAGAAAACAGAGTTCACTTTTGACAATGCAAAGATGACTCCAAAAGTAAAGATCATTGATGCAATCTTAAGTGCAAATCTTTATGAATTATCTCTTGAAACAATCAGAGATTTGAACTGAATGTGAACTATAACAACAACAGCTTGAACTTCAACATCACACACACAAACAATATGAAATGTTGCAGCAAATCAAGTTGTAATTCTTGAATGCCAAAATGGTGATTGAACTGCTATTGCAAGTCTAACATCATTAAAAGCATGAACAACTGCAATTACTGATTATGCTCTTGTTCAAGTAAATGGAAAAACAGCAATTCATTTTGAATCTGCTAAAAGTAATGTTTCTGCTGTTTATAGCTACACTCCTAATGCAAGTAAAGAGGTATTATTCCAAGATATCATCACATCTCAATCATTGAATAAATATAAATTCGAGAATGAGAATGCTGATTGAAAGAAATTAATAATCGAGTTCTTCGAATGATTCAATAATTCAGACAGCTTTGAAATTGCATTCCAGCCAGATGATACAACAGATGATGCTGCATCAATGACTGTTGAAATTAAAGCATTCCCAACATCTGATAATAAATTATTTAGAATCATCGATGAGCAAGACAATCAATAATGCTTACCATAGGATTTGAGATATTAAAGAGCCTCTTAATTGAGGCTTTTTAACTTTATAACAACATTAATCATGGAAAGAAAAAAGCATAAATTATTTATCAAAAACATGGATCTGATTTTTTGAGATTTATTACGATGAGATTTGTTATTGATTACACAATGAAATGATGATGTGATTTATAAAATTTTTGCTGAATTTAATGATGTTGTGCCACAATATGACATAAATGATGTAAAAATGGTATTAAACACAATTTCGTGAAATCAGAAAGAATGAAAGAAATGAAAGCCACAGACAATTGAAGAACTGATCATGATGGAAACTTTTGTCATGGTCCATACACATCAGAGTCTTGAATCAATCAGAAATCGAACAGTTCAATATTTCTTTCTTATATCAAATTTCATCCCTGTTGCTTTATGACATAAAAAGCCTGAAGAAGTCTTGAAACCAACAGAGCCTGATAGAAAGAAAATTAAAGAATTGACAAAATGAAAATGAGAATATATCGTTTAAAGCCGTTGCAATTTCTCCAACAATGAATAAAAGAAAGATGCTAAATATATTCATTAAAGGAGTAATGAAACCATTTACGGAATTTTTCTCCTTTGATGAAAAATATTTAGCAATCCGTAAATGGTTTTTTAATTCTTAAAATATTTTCATCATGAAAAAGCCAGCAATTATTATTTCAATCATTGTTGCAATTGTTGTTGTAATTTCTGTCATATTCGCAATAACATGATTTGAAATAAATGATGTTTTTACTTGATCTTGAAAGCCTTCAAAATCAGATTTAATTAATCTTTGCCATGATCAAGTTAAAGATTATCTAAAGGCTCCATCAACAGCAATTTTCACAAAAGAAGAAATCAAAAATATTGAAATGTGGAATTGACCTGTGATTTATTGAATGGTTGAAAGCCAAAACACATATTGATGAATGGTAAAAGATTATTTTTATTGTTATTGATATGATAGAAACATTGCATGAAAATTTGAAGATGTATTGTTTTCAAATAATGAAAAAGATGAACAATTTTTCAGATTGATTTCACATGATTTTGCAACAGCTGAAGAATATTAAAAGAAATTCAAATGTCGTTGAGATTTGGAATATTCAAGATATTAAAGAGCTAATATTATTTAGCTCTTTTTTTGAATTTCTATGGCTACAAATCTTTGAAATTATTCAATATGATATGAAGTGGATGAGGCTTCTTTAAAAAGAACATATGATCAGATTGTTTCTGAAATTGAAAAAACATGAAAAGTATCACAAGAAACATTGAATAAAATGATTTCATCTTGAACACAAGAATGAGTCATTGCAGCAAAAAAATATCTTGCAGATCTAAAAACTGAATTAATGGAAATGCAAGAGCAACAAAAGATTAATAAAAAATTGTGAGATGATGTGAATTTTTCAAAGTGAATTCAGCAAATTGAAGAAATGAAAACGAAAATCAAGAGCGCTGAAAGCACAGTAAAGCAACTTGAAAATCAAACAAACACATCATGAAACAAGATGTCAAATATCTTTAAAAAGATTTGAACTTATGTTGCAAGTGCTTTTGCTGTTCAAAAAATTATTCAATTTTGAAAGACTCTTGTTGAATGGAGTGATAATGCAACTGCAGCAGAAAAATCATTTGAAACAATGTTTTGAAGTGCTGAAAAGGCAAAAAATTTAATGGCAGATTTAAATAAATTTTCTGTTGATAGTTTTACTGATGTTGAAACAGTAAGAGAAAACGCAAAACAGCTTTATGCAATGTGAATCGAATATGAAAAATTGATTCCAACAATGACAAGTCTTTGAAATGTTGCATCAGCTTTAAATATTCCACTTGAAAGATTAGCATTGAATTATTGACAAGTGAAAACACAATGAAAACTTTCATGAACTGATTTGAGAGATTTTTTAAAAGCATGAGTGCCATTGACTGAAGAACTTGCAAAAAATTTGTGAGTATCTGCAGAAGAAATCAAAAAAAAAATATGATTTTCTGATGTTGAAAAAGCCTTTGAAACAATGACATCTGCATGATGAG
>LXOW01302950.1_pt1 | contig 36744 bp, 76 predicted proteins | sample 1368591 | NCBI WGS metagenome assembly LXOW01 (sample SAMN04884650, study PRJNA319009) | bovine gut metagenome | isolation source: Cow rumen | host: Bos taurus | place: Italy: Legnaro (PD) | collected 2014-07-09
GATGTATTGGCTGCCCGCCTCTATAATCATTCCGTCGAAATCACGGTAGTAGATGGGCAGGTCGCCGTGTTTTTTGTATAGGGTGACAAGTTCTCCTAGAAGCATAGTATCCTTTATTTAGTTCAATGTTTTAAAATACTCGGTTAAGTTGTTCAGGCACTGTTCGACATCTTGGTCGGTAACATTGGCCCAGGCGACGCTATTTGTACGCCATGTAACGCCATTCTTTAAATCGTTGGGGTCATTGATAAAGAGCCAGCAGTCGTTAGCCACGATAAATTCGTAAATTCCCTCCTTGTGTATACGAGTCTTGATACAGGTGTCATCGAGACGGAACAACCACTTTCGCANNACCCGATGGGTCAGGTGCATATTTGTCGAATAGCTGTTGCTGTATAGTAGATTTAATCATATTGCCGTTACCTCCAGTCTTCTGCCCCGTCTTCTCGGCCTAGCATGACGCCGATTTTGGCTCCCCCGTTCTTTTCGTTTTCCATCGCAGCGTGGATGAATTTGAGGGCACGGTCAAATGTGTCGAACTCTGGATGGCGAGGTTCGCAGTACAGGACCAGATTGCCCACCACCATGTCTAGCGGATAGTAAGTGTAGCTGTGCCAGAAGAAACGTCCCTTCCATTGAGGAGTGGCGAATGTTCCGTCCTTCCTGTGCTTGATTCGATGCTTTTTGTCGCAATAAGTTTTCATATTATTTCCTTTTAGCTTGATGTAAAAGATATACAATTTACTGCTGCTTGTCAATATTTTTGTCAAGCCAGGGTTCCGCCTTCTTTGCTTCCGTGTATGCTGCGATGAGGAGTGGGGAGACGAGTGCGACCGCCAGCATTACGAGCGTGGCGCATACGGTATCAACGATTCTTGCTGCCATTTGGTTTCCTGTGATGTTTTGCAATTAAACTATATTTTTCATCTTTTCCGGGAAAATGACTTGACAATTTACGGCAATATGCTATATTTAATTAAGTATTCTTAAAAGAGGTATCATATGGTCGAAATCAAGAAGCATGGAACCAAGCAGGAACCGAAGGCTAAGGCTGTCAAAACATTTACTTGTCCGAAATGTGGATGCGAGTTCGATACGGACGAGTATTCAAACTGTGCCGAACGCTGTCCTAACGGCAAACGCTGGATTGAAGTTCAGTGCCCGGAAGATGACTGCAAAAACAAATTCTCCGTTGAAGTAAAAGCTTCTGCCTTGTTGGGGTAAATATGTATTTTATACCTGAGAAAGACCAAAAAAAGACCTGCGGGCGTGCTCTCGACCGTGCGTTGGAATCCCGTAGGTTTGACGATGAAGGCGACGAATTCGAGTTTAAGGCGGGGTTCCGTGAAGGATTCGAAGCGGGCGTTGAGTTTGCCAATCTGTATATCACGTTGCACAGCAAATCGGAAGGAAAATGAACGTACTCTGTTTAGAAACTTGGTTTACCATCCAGACATGGCTGATGTGTATATGCATTGTTGGCTTTATCGTATTTGTTTGCTTGGCAGTATTTTTTGCAAAGCATCGAGAATACGATATCAAGGATGACAGTGACCCATACGGATTTTGCCCTTGGTGGTCGGTTTGTGCTTCAGTAGCTCTGCTACTAGGGATATGCGCATGGGGGTTCAATTCCCGTGCGTACGGTGAACGACAGTTCGTTAATGATGCGGCTGAGTTGTATCATCGAGGTGTAAGAATTGCATCGGTATGCGAGACTGGGGATATCGGGTGTTCTGTCCTCCGCAATCAGTATGTCGCTGACAGCATTTGGTTGAACAAGCATGCAAAGGAATTAGGTTATGACAACTACAAAAGAAGATAACGACATGACTTGCACTGACAAGAATGTGTTCGACGAGTATCTTGATGCGAAGAAAAGACTCGTCGAAAAACTGAAAAGCATTGTCACTGTTCTTGTAAATACTCAGAGTTTAAATGTGTCTGAGCCGAGTGCGTTGCCGTACTTAGCAAAGAAGATGAGCTGGGTGTCAAGCTATCAGTGGCAGTACAACGAAGGCCATGAGACGATATACTGCCGCCCGAGCTACTGTGCTGCAATGTGTCAAGGGTGTAGGTTCACCATGGTAAAAGTTCCTGTTCGTTACCTGTCCATGAGTGAAGAGGATATATTGGACGAACTGTCTGCAGAAAAGGTAAAGGCTCTGAAAGACGAGCGTAAAAGGATTCTTGCACGGAAAAGCGCTGCCCTTGCCGAATATGACAGTAAGCTGGACGATATCGATGCCGAGATAAAGAAATTTAAAGTGAAATAATAAATGGGGCATTATGGCACAACATTTTTTCTGGGGATTTTTGTACTGGGCCAAGACTGGAAAGCGTAGCTACGGATACCTGTTCAGCAAGCGTGACTACCACCATGCTCTGGACCAGTATAAACAAAAGCAGAAGCTCAAATACGAAATGAAAGAAATGCACGAAGGTGCGGAGGATTGATATGTCTGAATTGCTAGATGAATTGAAACTCGTAAAGAGCGAAGTGAGGGGAATGACCCCAGACGGAACCCTCGTTATAGATGCCTATTGCGCCGGAACGAAGACCGTTGACCATATCGACGTTACCATCGACGTAAGGAGATAGTGATGGAACCGCAGAAAGAATTTACTCAGGAAGAGGTTGACCGTCTAATCAAACTGCGAAAAGAAATCGACAGCGTGATTGAGAGGGCTCAGGGCTATCTCCGTCCGAAACCCATTGTCAGCAAGGAAGACAAGAAGGCTGAATATGAACCTCCTATGGAAGTTCAAGCATTTATCGAACTGTGCAAAAAGTACATTCCTGAATGTATCATGAAGGACAAGGGCTCCTGTGGCTGGATATGCTTCCTTGGAGGTACTGAACCGTACAATGCAATCGTTGCCTTGCTTCCTCGTGGGGAATATGCGGTATATGACCTGTCTCTTATACACATCNNGTACAATGCAATCGTTGCCTTGCTTCCTCGTGGGGAATATGCGGTATATGACCAGTGGCGTGACTGCACCATTACCAAAGACAAGGAATATATGCTTAACTTCCTGAAAAAGAAAGCGACCGTAAAAGTAAAGGAATAAATTTTATGAATATGGATTACATCGAAGAATTTCTTTCAACCAAGGGTCTTACCGACGAATACGACGAGTTCGTAAAGCAGAAGCTTGCCGAGCGTGAGGCGAAACAGAAGAAGATGTCTGTCGGCGAGGTTCCGTTCGATTTCAGGGGGACTTATTCCCAGGGATGTTTGCAAGGCAGAAGCTTTGACGATGGCTGGTCTCTCAACTATATTCTGGACAACACGTTCGACTTGCCCTTTCTCGACCCAGAAGGTGACGACGATACGACACGAGCTCTCCTCAAGGATGAGATGGAGTGGCCTTCCCGTACGTATCTCAAGGATGCCCTTAACGAAGATGACTTTAACGCCCTGTTCGAAAGGCTGATGAAGTTCATCCATCAAGAAAACCAGACATTCGACTATCATCGCTGCGATGCTTTCGGATTTACTGAATACAGGCCGAGCGACGATGCCATCAAGGATTGGCTTGGACACCTGCTGATTGAACGTGACGATGCTGACTGTTGGCGCAAGGCCACGTTCGAAATCACGCCTAACTAGATTAAGTTTAATTAAGGAGAATCAAATGATTCATACAGATGAGATTGACCCGCCAGTAGACAATATCAGGGAAACCGTCAAAAAAATCAGAAAGGCGTTGCCGGAATATGAGCTTCCTACGATTTCCAATATGCTTGATGAAATCGATGAGTCGTGCAACGAACTTGCTAACCTCGAAGAAGGCGACATCGAATGTGACAACCCTGTGTTCGACATGGTTGAAGAAGTTGGTCTAAGCGGCCTGTGGGACAACTACAAGAACATTGATATGGGCACGGTCAACGACCTGAAAGAGGCATTCGAAAAGATTCTAAAATTCCACGGATATCAGGTGTAGTTAATTAGGGGAATTGCCGATGTTCAATACAGTTAAGGACCGTCGAGATAAGAAGCGCCGACGCTATCTGAAAGCTCACGACGAAACATATAAATTGCCGACCCCAGAGGAAAAAGCGGCACAGGCTGACCTGGACAGGTCGTATAACATGACAATCGAGGACTTGCATTCGGCAATCCGCATGACTTGTTCCAAGCCAGGTCCGTCCGATAACAGCAGGGCGGCATACCGTCACGATGTCAAGATTACAAAGGAACGCATCTTGAACAAGGCCGAACGGAAGGAAATGGTTGAAGATATGAGCCAAGAGGATGATAATGACTTGCTTCCTTGGGCTTACGGGCCTGTGTTCGGAATGGACGATTAAGGGATTGACTAAAAAGCGAAGAAAAATTAAAAACCCACTTGACAGAGTGGGTTTAATTAGTTATATTTCATAATGCCAACCAATTATTGGCAAAGGAATACAACAATGGCCGAAAAAACATTTGAAGAACAGGTAAAGGAATATGATGCCCGCAGTGACATGCACTATTATGTGTATTTCAGCTCGGCAACATATTGCTATCAAGTCGATGCAATTCAATTCAAGAAGAAATCCGACCTCAAAAGCGAACGGTATCGCAACGAGAAGTATTATTCCACCTACCTGCTGGCTCAACAGGCAGCAGACAGGCTTAACGCCAAGGATACTGATATCGGACACGCCTTCGGTAGGGCTGCCAGTGAATTTAAGAATAAGCTCTATGCCGCACGGAAGATGGAAGGAATTACTGATGCACAGAAATCCCTTATCAATGCGGCTATTGAAAACATGAGCGCACTCAGCAAGGTCATTAACAACGAACATTTCTAAAAGGATTTAATTATGTCAAAGCATAAATTCCATACAGAGTTTGAAGGCAAACGCCAGATGAATCTCATGGTCGATGGGAAAGCCGTCCCGTGCGAGACTGATACCGCAATAGATATCGCTTACCTTACCTATGTTGCTGGAACCAACGGCTTACATGGCGGTGATGCAGGCCATGGTGCAAGGGCGGTCCTTACTTTGTTTGGACATGAAGGGTTCTGCATGGGTACAAGGACTAGCAAGCTCGAGAGCGTAGCGGGGATTAGGTCGTATGAGTCAATGCTTCGTGATGCAGAAAATGTTGAAGAAATTGATACCGACAACGCAGTATCAATCGTTGTCGAGGGCGATGCAGAAATTGAGTGCTTGGCCGATGTTCTCATCAAGGCTGGCGAGGCTCTTAGCCGACAGATTGAAGAACGCAAGAAGGCAAAGGCATAACGGAGGTTCTATGGCAAGCAAGATATCTGTAATGGCATGCGCCGCACAGCGTATGAAGGAACTCCTTGTCGATGCCGTCGGACGGGATAAGTACAACGAACTCTCTAACGACCTGGCAGACATCTGTTCGGACATCTATGACGAAGCAATCAAGGGGGATAACGATGAAGAAGTTTAGCGCATCCGTCCTTTCGTGGCTTAACCATAAGGCCGCCGACCTCCGTTACACATTCAAGCGTCGTGAATACGAGGCCCGTATTTTCGACCATAAAATCATGCAGCGTATCTACCATTTCATCCAGATGAAATTGAAAGCTTTCGTGAATGGCTCATACAAGCTGTACCTGAAATGGATGGAATAAAAGTTTATAAACCTCTTGACATTTTCGATTTAATTGCCTACATTATTGCATGTAGACAATACATAACCAATGGATATTGAAATGACAGCACTGTATATCGGAATTTATACCATAGTCGCACTCATCATCTATGTCGTCGCCCTGTTCGCATGGGCGTTCGGCATCGGAATGGGCTATCCCTACGCAAAGTGGTATCACTGGTCCAATATCGGATGTATATGCATTTCCATCCTATATCCAATCGCTGCCATTGTTGGCGGTATCCTCATCTTCAGGTAAGGTATTGTCATGTCCGAATTTGAAAAATCATGTTATTGGTGCAAGCATTTCCACAAAAAGGACCGTGTGAAGTGGTGCGGCGAGGAAAAGAAGAACTCGTGCATCGGAGACTGTTGCGATAATTTCGAATGGTGCTCAATGGTCAAGTCGTGGAAACCCAAGAATAAACGAAAATAATCAAGGAGTAATTTATGTTTGATATGAGAGTTCTCAACCTTGCCGACCGTCTCATTGAATCAGTTAATTTGAAAGAAGGGGAATACATTCTTATTGAATGTACAGATACGCCACCCGTCGTAGCACAGGCATTGACTTTCCTCGCTACGGGTCTTGGTGCTAAACCCATTGTTCATACCTATGACAGCAGGGTGGAAAGGGAGTTCGTACTGCATGCATCCAAGGAAGCTAAGGAATTCCGTTCTAAATACGAGCTTTCGCTCATGAAGGACATGCAGGCTTACATCGCAGTCCGTGGAGCAGAAAATGCGTTTGAAATGGCCGATGTTCCTGGGGAAATCCTCACGGAGTACAAGCAGATTATGAAGCCCGTTCTCCGCTATCGAGTTGACCATACCAAGTGGTGCATCACCCGTTGGCCGAACGCTGCCATGGCACAGGAAGCAAAGATGTCCACCGATGCGTTCGAGGACTTCTACTTCGATGCTTGCCTCGTGGATTACAATAAGATGGCGGAATCAGCCAAACCTCTTGCCGACCTCATGAACAAGACCCGTAATGTCCGTATCGTCGCACCGGGAACCGACCTGCGTTTCAGCATCGAGGGGTTGCCCGCTATTCCTTGCTGTGGCGAAAAGAACATCCCTGACGGCGAAGTATATACGGCCCCGGTCAAGAACAGCGTAAACGGAATCATCACCTACAACACGCCTACCGTGTATCTCGGGAAGCCGTTCAGCAACATCAGCCTTGTCTTTGAAAATGGAAAGATTGTCGAAGCCAAGTGCGGTTCTGGCGACCAGGCAGCCCTCGACGCAATCTTCAACACGGACGAGGGAGCCCGTTTCGTAGGCGAGTTCGCCATGGGGCTCAACAAGATGGTTAACCGTCCGATGTGCGACATCCTCTTCGACGAGAAGATTGCTGGCTCAATCCACTTTACACCGGGCAACGCATATCAGGATGCGTTCAACGGTAACCAGTCTGCTATCCACTGGGATTTGGTCCTCATCATGACCAAGGAATACGGTGGCGGTAAGGTATGGTTCGACGACCAGCTCATCCAGGAAGACGGCAAGTTCGTCCATCCTGATTTAATTGGATTGAATTAGTGGGGAACCAATGAAAAAGAAACTCGAAATACCTGAATCGGTAACAAAGGCGTTGAAAGCTTTTTTCGATAACAGGGAAGAACAGCGTAAATATTCTACGGATGACATTTCTCGTAGGGAAACCATACTTCAAAACCTAAAGAGAATGATGAATCCTAGCGATGCTGAAACTACCATAATAACAGACTTGAAATTGCAGATTGAAACTGCGAAAGTCAAGTCTGCTGAACTTGACCAGAAGGAACCTGTACTTGTCGACGGATTTCTCAAGGAATTTTCCAAGTGGCTACGTGGTAAATATCTATATAGTCATAGGCATTGTTATTACATTTATGTTCGCAATGTAGATTTGCACCCAGGGAATCATTGGGAGTTGTTTATCGAAGGCCCCACAGTCAGTGCAGAACGAGCTATTCGAAATATGACGGCATTCGAATGCGGCGATAACGAATATAATATCATGCCGCTCTATGAGCTGTCTCCATGGAACTATCAGAATGAGTTCGAGAAGATTATGTCTGGATTCGATGAATGCGAACCATCTGACATAAAGGATGCGCTAGATTCTAAAAAGAAGGAATGGGACGAATACCATGACAACATGAAAGCGTCAATCGATGACTTTGCAAATATCGAACTTCCTAAAGACGAACAATGAGGTTAAACATGGTTTATTCAATCGAGAAAACTCGTGTCGGAGCCCTTGATGCAACCGACAGCATATTCGAGCACTTCCGTAAACTCTATCCGAAGTTCGACCACTGGCTTTTACAGGTCTCCCATCGGGATGCTTATGTCGTCAAGGATGGGGAAAACATCGTCGCATTGATGATTCTCAAACGGGAATCATCGTATGGTGTGAACGGCGAGATACAGCCTATGATTCCAAAAAAGAATCATTTGAAGATATGCTCACTGTGTTCAATCAGGGAAGGGGAAGGGCTTGGCTCTCTGTTGCTGCATAAGGCAATAGAAGTGGCAACGGCGGAACATCTCCCGTATATCTACCTTACCTTGCACAAGTCGAATCAGAATAAATTAACCCAAGTGTTCTTTGAAAAGCGAGGGTTTGAAGAATGCGGTTCAACGAATGACGAAGTAGTCTATATGAATAATATCTCTGCAATCGAGTCGGAACCGATAGATGCCAAACTTGGGGACCTCCAGATAATTACCGAGGACTATGTAGGCCGAACATACAACTACACCAACCCGAAGACTAACCGCTTCCTGAGCGTAAAAATCACGGAAGACATGGTAGGCAAGCCGCTTGAAGAAGTTCTTGACGAAGCCGATGCCAAGGCAGTCGAATTGGAGAACAAGTCTAAAGTAAATTGGCGTAGGCTTTGGCGAGGTGTCGGCAAGCTGTCGTTGGAAGTGCTCTTGGTCATGTGGTTCATCATATTCTTTAATCTTGGTAAGAAATTTGATTGCGCTGTGCTTGGCTTTCTCTCGACATACATCAGCTTAGTACCTATTCATGTATTCCTCTGGGAAGGAATCACGCAAAAGCTCAATAAGAAGTCTGCTTCAAAGGAGTAAAATACCGTGAAGAGAATTGGTATTACAGAAACGTTCGACCCCTGTTTCGTGCCTGACTGGGAAACGAAACTGCTCGAAGCCAACATCGTCATATCCAAGGAACTGAACGACGAGATGATTGAAAAGCTCCTCGTCGTGCAGGACAGGGTTATCTTCCACCATACCGTAACGGGGCAGGGAGGGACGATACTCGAACCGAACGTAAAGACTCCCGAGCATGAGTTCGAACAGTTCAAGAAGCTGCTCGACCGTGGATTCGACTACCGTCATTACGTCCTCCGTCTCGACCCGATTATCCTCTGGTCGGCTGAAACTCAGGCCAACATCCAGAAGGTTCTCTCCATGTGGGCGACAGTCGTGCAGGAACGGAAGGCGTTCATGCGTTGCCGTGTCTCCGTCGTCGACCTCTATCCCCATGTGAAACAGAGGCTCGATGCAGCAGGATACAAGGTGTTCTACGATACCTTCACCGCCCCGGACGCCGTTTTCAGGCGTGTAGACGCCCTGTTGGCACCCTACTACCATACCTTCAGGTTCGAAGCCTGTGCTGACCCAAAGCTGTTGCCATACAACATTCTTGAATGCGGATGTGCAAGCTATAAGGACCTCGGTATCCTCGGCGTGGATGACCGGGAATATGGCCAGCCAGAAAAGAAACAGAGGGCCGAGTGCAGATGCCTCGCCAAGAAACAGATACTGAATGTGAAGCCCAGACGTTGTCCCCACGGATGCCTCTACTGCTTCTGGAAGGACTAATTATTAATTTTTTTGTTATACCTCTTGACAATATAGCTTTAACTAGCTATATTGTTTTTTGTAACAAAAGGAATCAACATGAAGAAGCTTTTCTATGTCCGCCGTGCGATGATAACCCTGTTCGAAGCATATCCTGACGACCCGAAGGAAGGCTGGATGTCGAATGCCCAGTGCCGAGGTGGCCACGAGATTAAGTATCCGGGCAAGTATGATTCCCTTAGCGGGTTGCTTGCTGCGATATCTCCAACGGATACCTACTACCCCATCGACAAGTGGAAGGTCTCCGACATCGAGGATGGCCGCTTCCTCATGACTATCGACGTGCTCGTGGACTACAATGAACATGCACCTAGCAAGGATGTCATCGAAGCGTGGAAGAACGGGAAAGCGCAACTATATCATGGATACTTCTCGGTCGAGGTACTCGTGCAGAGAATCGAGAATGTGTCTGCAGACGAAATCAAGAGAGATGTTTCTGTAAAGACTCTCGTCGTATAAGGAGAATATCATGGGATATTTCAAATCTATTCTAGCTACTATCAAGAACATCGCTAGTGGCTCAACTATTACAATCAACGGCAATTATGTCGGTGGCCGTAGCATTCAGGTGGACAACGACACCGTAATCATCGACGGTAAGGATATCAAAATCAACGACCGTAAGATTGAAATTACAATCACGGGCAATGTTGAGAGTGTCGATACTGCAGCTGGAAACGTAAGCGTCACTGGCGATGCCAAGAGAGTTAGTTCGGTATCTGGGAATGTCAAGGTAGGGGGCATGGCCAATGGCGATGTCGAAACCACATCTGGAAGCATTGAAATCGGTGGTGATGTTGGTGGCAGCATAAACACCACATCGGGTGATGTTGAAGTAAATGGCTTGGTCAAGGGGAACGTGAACACGCTCTCTGGAGATATCAGCCATGGCTAAGTGTCACAAAATATATACATTTTTTGTGACAGTTGAGAGGTACTATGAACTACACTGAAATGTTTAAATACCTCGAATCCCGTGGATTCACGATGGACTTCGAGGAGGACAGGAGGGTTCCGCTGGACCCGCTGGACGAGCCTCGTTCTACTGGCTGGTCTAATGTTCTTGTTACATGGAAGGATGTGAAGTTCGGAACCATGTACTTCCACAACGCCATGTTCTACACAGCAAAGGACCATGTATGGGTTTCCCAGTTCCAGTATGACTGGACTACCAACCCGGCGCAATTCAAGGAATTTGTTGAAACCTTCATCAAGTCATGTGACGGCGAATCCAAGGAGGTCTAACTTGATTTGTTTTAAGGTCACCACCAAAGGCAAGATTGAACTTGACGTAGCCGAAACGGATTTCGACGAACTGAAAGATTTCTCGTTTCCCCTCAAAAGGTTCGACACGTATCTCAGGAACACGGGTAATACACGAGCGGACAACAACAGGTTTGCACTCGAAGAAATGTGCATGGATACAAACTTCTCGTTGAACCGATTCGTCATAGACGATGACGGCAGCGGGGCTACATTCTGGATAGAAAAAAATAAGGAGGCCGATATGATTTATCGAGCAAGTTATACACGAGTCATAGAAATAGATGCCCATGGGCACACAAGCGAAAATGCGCTCAACATGCTGCGTGACGCTATTATGGAAGATGTGGCCGACCCAGGTGGAAATCAGTTCAAAGTGAAGCTCCTCGAACCGAGGCGAAAGAAAAAATAATTTTTTTGGCGAATCCTCTTGACAGATGGGATTTAATTATCTATATTCCTTGATGTAACCATCAAAGGAGAAACAACCATGTATCTGTTCAGAAGAATCAGCCAAGAAAAGAACCTTACCAAGAAAGGTAGTGGTAAAGTAACGCTGTACCAGACTCTCAGCCCCGACTTGAACTATCTTATCGGCTGTGCTAAATCCAATGTGTCCAGTCACGACGATACTCTCCCGAACTGGCATGTCCATGTGAAGAACCCAGACCAGAAGTACCATCCTGGCTGCGTCTTCCAGGCCGAAGGAATGACACAGTTCATGTGGGGTGTCGGCCCCCATGACGACAAGCTCTACGAATGCAAGACGAAGGTCTACATCTTCAATGTGGACTATATCCCTCCCGAAATGGCGAAGCCCATCAATGAAAAGGATATTTCCTTCGAAGCGTTTTACAAGTACGGCAAGCACCCCGACGAAGTCTATGCCGAAACAAACTAGGGGTATCCTATGAAACCAGGAAATGCACCTTATCTCGTAATCCGTATCGGCGACAACGACTTCACCAGCTTTGCGGAATCCGTAGCCAACGCACTGACGGCGATGTTCTATTCCTACGATTACCCGAAGAACGAAGAAGACCTCGAAATGTTGAAGGAACCTATCGCCCGTCTGTGGGCATCGCTGACCATCCTCAACGATGTCATGAAGAAGGTTGAAGACCGCCAGTGGACAGCAACCCCTAACAACTTCGACCACATCTTCGAATACATGAAGGAACGGCTCTCGTTAAGGATTGTTGATTTCTCCGAGTTGCCTGACTGGGATAACTACGAAAGCATCTGCATCCCCCTGTTTGAAACAAAGGGTGTCGGATACGAAGTTCGATAACCCCTTGACACCGCCGATTTAATTTTCTATATTGAAAGTTGTGCTCCAACTAAAAGGATAAAATATGCTGTCACTTGACGAATGCAAGAAACATGCCGCAAACGGCGAACCGTGCCAGATGATGACGCCAGACGGAAAATGGGTTCCGTTTGACGAACATAAGGTCATTACGAAGTTCCGTGTCGCTCCCCGCCTGTTCCAGAACAGCGGCCCGAGAATCCTGATGTACGCTCTCCTGCGCCTTGAAGAAATGGTCGAAAGACATTTCCGTAATACGGGCATGTGGATTGACCTGCCTGCAGTTGGTTTCAAGAAAGACTGGACGATTACTGGTGGTTCTAAGGGCTTGCTCGGTGCTCGTGACATAAGGGTTGCGCCAACTATCGAAGACCAGATTAGAGAGGTAATGGGTCAACCTCCTAAGGAATTGATTGACAGTAAAGATGTGCGCCTGAGGGATATCTTTATGACGTACTTCCGCATCGTGAAGGAAAAGTCAACCTTATATAAGGTAGAACGGCGCCGCCTCAGTATTGCTCCTGGTGGTGATAATGGATGGGAGACGGTATTCAGGGTAGGACAGGATTACTTCAAGGAAAACGACAATTTCAATACGACCAGTGAAAAGGCGGGGAAGAGTCCTAGCTGGTGCATTATGGTTAACTTTGACTCCATATATCTCCCGAAAGCATGGAAGTCAAAGTTGGAGAAATATCAGTATAGTTGCTGTGAGCGATATCCGATAAGACAGCAGCGTATCCAAAGCGTGTCCAGAATAACTCCGTGCGGAAACGAGGTTCTCAACAACATCGCACTCTATATTTGCAACTACCTTACGTTCATCAGCCGTATCGACATGAACCTGAAGGACTTTTCCGATTTCATTGAGAACAACATGGAAAAGACCGACGACCCTACTCACTACCTGACAAAACCAGACTGGGTTCCGGGCAACAGGAGCCTTGTTGTCTATAAGCAGTACGATGAGTTCGATAAATATAGGGCAGCCGCCCTCGGTAAATGCAAGTATGATGAAAACGGATATCTGGACCACCACCAGACCAGCGCAATCCTCTTGCGGTACTTCAATGAGAAATACCACGGAACCATCTATGAAGTGAGACATTAAGTAAATCACCCGAAAGGAAACGTAATGATATATTGTGAAGTCGTTGGCTCGACCAATAAGTATAACGATGATATCGGCTCATGGATGCCAGGAAAACTCGTAGATGTCGGCTATTGTTATACCAAAGGATATGGCGACAGATTTTATGTCACCATCGAAAACAACAGCCGCTATTCTCTTGAATTTGACCGAGGCGTCGATACAAGGGTAAAGCTGTTGTTGGGTGATGGGCTAAGTAGTACTGGATACCATGTTACGAATGGAACTGAATTTATTTTAACCGAAGAAAATGTGCCAGAATTAAAAGCAAAAATTCTAACCCCAAAGGAAACTGAAAATGCGTAGACTGTTCATCATCAGAAAGGATTTGCACCTCTCCCCAGGCAAGCTGGCCGCCATGGTCGCCCATTGCGCCGAAGGCTACTGGACAAGCCTCCTAAAGAACTTCGCCCTCCTGTTTGGCGTCACGGACAACGAGTTCATGACCCTGCCTACGGAAATCCCGAGCGACCCCGACTACTGGATGAGGTATCGGAGTCCCGCACTCTACGAGAAGGCTGAGGAAGCTCACAAGGCTGGCCTGAAGGAGTTCACCTACCCGAGGGAGAATCCAGACAAATCCATTTCAGTTACGGTTAACATCCCCAAGGATATCTGGGAGGACTATGTCAAGGGCATCTTCACCAAGACCATCTGCGAAGCCCGGAACCTCAACCACCTCATGAAGGTCGAGGAAACCGCCAAGGAACTCGGTCTGGTCAAGGGTGTCGACTACGACTTCATCGACGATGCCTGCCTCACCGAATTGACCCCGGACTCCGAAGACCCGGAAACGGGCAAGAAGTTCTGCCGTGTCGGAATCTGGTTCAAGCCCCTCCCCGACGAACAGAGCCATAAGCTCAGCAAGAAGTACCAGCTTTATAAGGACTAACCATGAAGACTATTGTTAAAAGAAATCCGTTCGTTAAAGGCGGAGAGAGCGTTTACACGGTAGTGCGTGAAACAAAGACCCAGTATGTTTGTGAAAACGGGATTCGTTTCCGCAAGCCCGACAATGAATGCGACGGATGTCTCGTCCTGTCTCTTATACACATCTGACGCTGCCGACGAGCGNNCCGCAAGCCCGACAATGAATGCGACGGATGTCTCGTCCGTGAAGTAGGTGCAGACCGATGGGATGATTGGTCGAAACTCCATATCAAGGAAGATTAACCATGAGTGAATACGATTTCAAATATGTAAAGCGTGGCCAGAAGCGCATCCCTGGCGAGATGGAAAAGACCATCGGGACTTTATCATGTAATATTGACGGTGCCCGAAAGGAAATCGCCGCTCTCAAGGCAAGGCTTGCCGCATGCAAGACGCTAGTTAACCTTGCCCACAAGAACGAGTTCATGCTTCTCACGAAAGAGGATTCGTACCAGATTTGTTACACCCTGTTCTACCGTGGGTTCGACCCCTCGTGTGAAAACCGTACGCACGAATATCTCTACATGAACGGCGTATGCCTGATGATTTGGTACGACAAGGACAAAGGTACACGAGGCGCCCGTGAAATTGCAACACAGTTTACCTTCACGCAGGTCGCTGGTTGTCCCCAGGTAGTTGCCGACCTTATCAAGAGAGGTGACCTCAAGTCCATGAGCCGACATGAAGCAGAAGCGTGGCTCGACAAGATGAAGCAAAGCTACCGTAGACGTAACGGGGTTGAGCCATACAACAGGAAAGTTGCGGGAATTTATCTTCCAAAGGCTAACAAGGGTAAAGACAATGTCTAAGAACGAACATACAGGAAAACCATTCTACTGCGATTACAGCAACAACATCCAGCTCTTCTACCGCATCGAGCTCACCGGGAACGACGAGAACGGCGATGAAACCGAACTCAGCGAACAGGAAAAGAAGCAACTGCTCCCAGACCTGCTTTCAGCCTTCCAGTCCTCCTTCATGGGCAAGACATACCCCCTGTGCGACGACCAGTTCCCCGAAGGAACCAAGGCGGGTGGCCACTTCATATCCTTCGACAAGGACCACGGAATCGTCCTCTGCATGGGTGTCTACATCGACTCCCGCATCCTCAGTGACACCGAGAAGACCAAGGAAGTCCTCTACAAGCTGGAAGACGAAATCGACGGACAGTTCAACGACGGATGGGGTGAAAACGGATTCATTTTCGAAAGCGGAGATAAGCCTTACTACTGCAAGTTCAGTACGAGCAACCTTGTAGGCATCGTCGCATCCGTGCAGGGTCACTGCGCCAACTTCAGCGTAAGGTGGAAGAATACCGAGGCAATCGAAAACATCAACTGGATGCTCTACCATGGCAACGGTGCCTTCAACATGCTGTACAGGCCCGATGAGAGCAAGGCGGAAATCCAGGACCATCTCGATATGCTCAAGAGGTTCGGCATACCCCCTGAAAAGGACTACACGATGCAACGATTCAACTACATCAAGGAACACCTCGACATGTTCTTCGAGACATAAAATATCAAAAAAATCAAAATAATCCTTGACAATATAGCTTTAATTAGCTATATTGTTTTTGTATTCATAAAAGGATTGAAACAATGGCAAACATACCCAAAGAAGCGACCGTATATGTGCAGAAAGGTTCCCCGTGGATTACCTGCTGCTGCCCAGTGTGCAGCAAGACCGTATACCGTTCCCAGAATTTCTGCCCCGCATGTGGACAGGCTCTCTTGTTCAACGACTACCGCATAGTCAGCGAGACGGGAGGCCACGGAATCAAGCTGCCCTACGCATGGCAGCGCATCGTCATCGGCGATGCAGTCAAATTGGAATACATTACCCGAACCCTCAAAAAGCTCGAAGCCGAATGCCAGATTGAAGACAGCCCCATCCTCCGAATCATGAGGGAAGCTTATATCAAAACTTGTTTCGAAAAGAAAGGATAATCCCATGAGAAAGTTTACAAAGACCCACAACGACCTCAAATGGCTCTTCCCAATCGCAAAGACCAAGAAGGAAGCAGAAGAAGTGTTCAACTATGTCGAAGAACAGGCTAAGGGCCTTGCCGACATTGCAGGCGTCAATGATGCGGACAAAGACCTCGCCATCGACTGCTTCATGAAGGGCTACTCCTACTGCATGCAGCTCGAAGTCCACCGTGAAGTGGAAAAGGCTATCAAGCGAATTTACCTAAACCTCTTCAACATCAAGAAGGAGTACAGCAAGGACAAGAACCCGAATGAATGGAAGAAGTATTTCCGCTTCTACAAGCTCGAAGACTTGTTCCGCCACCTCGCATGGGACAGCAAGGACGAAGAAGCCAAGCGAAAGTATCTGGTGGGCCTCCTCGAAAAGTCAGCCTTCGACAATGACGAAGGTTCAATCGAAGAACGCATGAAAATCATGTAGCAACAGGATTTCCCCCATGGATAAGAAACCGCAACCGCCACAGATGGAACCAATCTCGGAAGAGACCTGGGCTAAACTGAAATCAATTAGCAAGCGTATCGACGAGCTGAATGCCCAGGTAGACGAACTCAAAGAGGAAGCCTACGCCCTCGTTCCGAAGCATACATTCGACGAATGCAAGGCCATGGGATGCGAAAACACCCACGGAAACAGGTGGGATTGTCACCACTACTGTGTCCGCAGGAAGAACTACAAGGGTTGCTTCCATGATTACTACAAAAAGAAACAGCCTGTGTTCAAGCCCAAGGTTGACTACCCGACCCTCGGCTGGAAAACCGTCGTAACCGAAGGAAGCGACTACGTTCGCAAAATAGCCAAGGAAACCGAGAAGACCCTTGTTCTCGACGACCATTGGAAGACCACTCTGATGAAAAGCACAATCAGGCAGGCTGAAGACTGCATTTTCATCGAAGACAGGTCTGGAACGACCTACCTCTGTGCCGACAACCCAGATACCATCGAGATGCAGAAGACCCTCCTCCAGGTTCTCCGCAAGGAATGGTGCGAGGCAATCAGAGGCAAATTGAAACTATAAGGAAACCAAAATGGATTACTTTAAGAACACCCGTGAATTTCTCGAAAAGTACCTCAGTACGAACCCTGAACTCAAGAAGATGACACCTCGTGAGGCATACGAGTTCGAAACCCTGTGCGGACAGGTTAAGTTCGATGAGACATGGACTGAGAACGACTTCGATGTCCTCGATGCGGAAATCGGCGTGAAGGCACAGAACGCATACCTTCAGGACATGAGTGACATCAAGCTGTACTTCATGAACCGACTAATCGACCTCGCCAAGACGGGTTTCGTCACCACGAAGGAAATAAGGAAGGTCGCAGGAATAAAGGCCACATTGACGGCCCTCGACCAGCTCGCCGCTGGCTCCGACTCGTTCCGTTGCAAGGCCGAGCAATACGAACGCTATGACGACGGTAGATACCATAGCCCGTACGACCTGAACAGCGTCTGCCGTGCAAGGATGAACCTCGTGCTTAAAGTGACGGATACCATAGTAGAGCTCGACAAGAGGTTCACCGAAGCCCTTACGAAAATCATCCTCGGTTAAAGGATGCCCCACGATGCCTAACAAGATTAAATTTACCCGAGAATACCTCGACCGAATCTGCTGTGAAATCGACCGCCTGTTCTCCCTATACGGAAAGCCGAACGACAACTGCATCGTCCTCGGAGTCTACTACAAGTGGTCCAGAAAGGTTGTATGCGAAGAGCCAGTAGCGCTTTCCATTGCGGGAGATTTCCGCTATTTCAGCGACTGCTACGACTGGGACTACAGTCACAACCCCTATGTCAGGCCAATAATGCACGACATATCGGCATTCACGGTAATCTGCAGGGACAAGCCGAACGAGGCGAACGGAAAGTTCGGGCTGAGGAAAGGAAAGACTATCAAGGCAATCGACGAATGCACGATACAGGAGAAGGACATTGACAAGATTCCCGACATGAAGCAGATTGAGCAGCTCAGGGACTACTACGACGATGCGGAAACCCTGTTCGAACTCATCAGGCCGTACATGCACGAGAAGTGTGGCGACCCGAGGGGATTCTGCGACAGCTCGACAAACTGCTACTGGCGTAACTTCCTCGTCGTAGGGAGGGACTACAAGTTCCGTACCTTCACCATGAGATTTGACGCAATGATGTGTAACGAACACAAAGAGTTCGACGAGATGGTAGTAGACCAGTCCCTAGCCAACATAGGCCATGTCAGGCAGAAGTACGCCCGTGTCAAGGACTACGGCCCCAACACTAACGTGCCCGTCCGTAAACCAGTGGCCTTCATCGACTGGCCGGACTTCAAGAAGCACATTAAGGGAACCCTGCAAGTCGACGACCCCGAGAACCTCCCGTTCAGCCACATGAAGCTGAAGGAACTCCCAATCAGCCTCATCATGGACATGTTCCTCCATGAATACGACCACGGAAGCGAACCCGTACTGAAAAACTGGTTTCACTACCACCCGCTGAATACCGACGAGAAGATTTACAAGCTCTGCCAGAACAGCGTGTACAGGTACAACTACGATGGTAGTAAGCAAATTGGATTTAATTGGTTCAAGCTCTGCTGCATCCACGGCGATACCAACTCCAGAAACCATGCGTCCAAAAGGATAGTCGAAACCTATGTCGGCGACATGACCCCGGAAGAGTTCATCGAGTTTGTCAGAACTAAGTTCTGCGGTGGCCACATGGAGTACACGGGGGATAGAAACCTTCTCTACTACGGACTCCGTGTCAGGAAGAACCTGCCATGGCACAAGGTTGACGAGTTCGGCCCCAACCAGTGCGGAACCCAGTACTGCTTCACGTCAGGTTGCTACTCCAGATGGAAACCGTGGTTCCTAAGCACCGAGCAGTACGACTACATCCGAGAGCACATGGATGAGTTCACGACGAGGAAGGACAGGCTTATCATGAGGGGGCTATGATGGACAAAGCGACATTCAGGAAAAAGGTGAAGGAAAGTCTCACCTCCCAGCTACTCCCCCTCGACGACGGGCCGGGACACCTCACCGATGACGAAGCCGAGGAAATGATTTCCAACCACGAGTACGCCATCGACGAGGAATTCCCCAAGAGGGATGAATACATAAATGAATCTAATTGGATATCCGCAACGGCCAACTGGATTTGGACACTAGACTATTGCTAGGAGAACAACCATGCCTAAACGCAAGACCCTCCGTGAAAAACTAGCCGAACGCATCAAGAAAGAACTCGGCTACGATGTGGATATTCCAACATGGAAGACCACCCACGCCAACCACTGGCAGAGAAGCGCAGGGGCATGTTCAAGCTACGTCAGGTGCAAGAACACCCCCGCAGACCTCATGTTCTTCGGACGCATAAGCGAGTACCTAAAAGACGATGTATACCTCGACGAAGTAAGCGACGGGTTCGGCATGATGATTTACGCAGAAAAGAAAAAATAATTTTTCCGCAACCCCCTTTACAAACTGCCTTTAATTACCTATATTATGGTAAAGAGGTAAACAAACATGACAGAAAAACTGGTATTCAGCGACTTGGAACTCGACCTGTTCCAACCGAAACTCCCGATAACATTCTCCAACGGCGGAAAAGACATGGCTGTATCCGATACCCTCGTAAACGAAAGCGGATGCGTTATTTGCCCTGTACTCGCCTATCTCCCTGACAGGGAATACCCCGTAATCACCCCGCAGGGCCAGTACAAGTACTGTGCCGAAATCCCCCTCGACAAAACTCGTGCCAACAAGTTCCTCGACCATAACTCCATGCTCGTCAGGGGAAAGGTCTCCACCATCGTCGCCCTCGCAGGAACGGGAAAGACGGAAGCCCTCTGCCAGAACGCCGTGGACGCATGCCTCAATGACTACAATGTACTCTACATCAGCCTAGAATTACCCATGGAGTCTGTTTTCAACAGGATTCAGACCATGACTCTCAATCCCCTACGTAACCTCCAAATTGTCCAGGCTAAACACCTTCGCATGACCACGAGGGATATATGCGGCATCGTAAAGTGCGCCAGGTTCCAGCCGGACGTGGTAGTCCTCGACTACTTCAACCTTGTCGAACCCTTTGACACTTCCAGTGACCCGGATGCCCGAAGAAGAACAGCCTACTTCGAACTCGTCGATATCGCAAGGAAGAACGATATCGCCATCTTAACAGCAGAAGGGGTCTCCCCTGTTTAACCCAAGATAGCGTGGCGGAAGCGGAAGACGCTACTCGGTACAGGCCGGGTTGGGCAACTGGTAATGGCTAGTGAAACCTGTCTACAAAAGGATGGGAAGCCCGTGCAGGTTCGAAGCCTGCCGCTATCTATAAAAACAAAGAAAACAAAGCTATGAACAAGTTTGAAGCTAAAGACATTGCATCAGAAAACGGTTGGGAAAAGTGCCTAGGTTACCCCTATATGAAAAACAAGGCTTACCGCAAGGAAGTTCCCACAGGAGAACTCGTAGTATACCTCAGCATAGGTTACGAACTCTCGACGGATACCCCGGAAGACGGAGCCACCCTGGAACTCCAACACTGGAAACCAAGCACGGCCCACCCCCCGGTCGCATCACGAACCGCCTGCATCACCTATGCATCGGAATCCACATTCCTTGAATGGATTGAAAAGACCGCCAATGAACTGATGGAACTGGGTCTCCAAGAAAGCGAAAAAGGTACATTGCCATAGGAGAGAATCCATGAACCACAATAAAGACTACATCTGCTTCATCAATATGGTCATAGTCGTCCTAGGCATCTATGTCCTGTATACCGTAGAACTCTCCATCCTCCAAATCATAGGGACGGTAGTCGTCGTCATCCTCAATACGGCTTCCTTCTGGACCCTTCTGGATATGATATACAAGGAAAAATACAGGGGACGCTAATATGCCAGTTATGGACAAGCTGAGACAATGTGCTGAAAAAATGGGTTATCATCTAGGCCCTATAGACCCGAAAATGGAAAAGACTATCGACGAAGCCTTTGACGCATGCTTTGAAAATGAAGAAAAATCGAAGAAAGAACAAAATTAATCCAATTAAAGGACTAGAAACCAAAATATGAGAGAATGGATAGACATTACCCAAAAGGCCAAGAAGAAACTCCCGGTAATCGACAGGGAGTTCCTCAACAGGTATATCGACGAGTATTCTACCCGAAGATATGTACGGATGACGTGCAATAGAACACTGGACTTCTCCAAGATTGCCCCCTACAAGGAAAAGAATATCGAGTATATCCTGAACAACTCATGGGAATCAATCCTGAAAGACCAGCTGCACAAGATAACATCCTACTTCCAGTTCCACAGGTCACTCGAATCCGAATTCTTCATGGACGTAATCGCCACCATGATTGCAGCCGAGATTGTATCAAGGGTCAAGCCATACCGTGGCGAAAAAATCTCCATCAACGACGGCATGCTCCACTATAAGTTCTCCGGCATGTTCGGAGTCCCCGTTTGGACCTTCTTCAACGTACATTTGCAAACAGTGGAAGAATCCTACCACACCCACATATTTGACGATGAAAGACACCCGAAACTCTATTTCAGGATGTACAACGATAGAAACGGCGGCTCATACAGGAAAGACCTTGATTCCTTCAAAAAGGAAATGATTTCCCGTGTAGACGCTGTTTGCGCATCGGAAAATATCCAGATAAAGCTTGATGGCTGGCCCGGTTTCGATATCGTCTCGAACAAATGCAAATGGATTGACCATAGGAAATGAGGTAGCAAGAATGACCCCACTAAAGCAAGCACTGGAATATATCCACTCGCTCGACCATGACGGATGCCAGAATGAACTGGAACAGATTAGCCACGCCCTGTTCACGAGCAATGGCAAAGTGATTCACGACAATATAAGAAACGACAAGATTGTCAGGAAACGCTACGACGATGAAAAACACCGTTTCACCGAACAGATGTTCTCCTATGTCTCCAACGGGCAGATGATACCCGTGGAGCTTGTCAACAGCCTGTGCCGCTTCCTGTACCAGTCCCACAGGCACTGCTTCCCTGGATTCATGGGCTTTAACCGAGTTAACGACCGCAAGCACGTTACACGGTGGCTCGACGACATGAAACATCCCGAGGAGGCATGCGTACATGCCTGTTACGTGATTCGTAAGTATATCAACGATAAAGGGGCAACCGACATAATGCTTGGCAACCTCAGTAAAGGGTTCCAGCACTACGGACGTGCCAAGGACCCGAACCAAAGGATATGGTCGTTGATTGANNCTACTGGAAGATGGAAAAGAAGATGCATGACCCGTTCTAGCAAAAGTCAAAAAATTTTCAATCCCCTCTTGACAGAGGGGTTTTATTTATGTATATTATACAATGCAAAGAACAAGAAAGGACTCTTATGGCTGAAAAAGTAGTTTACATCCCGTTTACAATCGAAACTGAAGGAGAAATCACTGACCGCCAAGCGCAGATTATTGCCAACAAGGTCAGATGGATGCTCGTTTCCAGGGATTACAGCGAAAGAAGATTGAAACATATTGCAGAAACTAACGGTGTCAAGCTGGGTAACTGGACGCTCAGCCCAGCAAAAACACAAAAAGAGATTACTGAATCGTAAAAATACATAATTAAAACAAAAGGTTATAGCATATGAAAGACAGAACATTTCCTATCGACTTCGGCAAGTTCAAGTGTGTCGAACCGTATTCGGAAAACGGGATTGAACTTGTCAAGGGGAATACCTACGAAGTGTATTCCTACGACAGCAACTTCGTCTATATCTGGGGAATCAAGAACGCAAAGTTCTCCTACAGGTTCTTCTGGGAACATTTCGAAGAAGCTTAACCAAACATTAAACAAGGAAACCTAAGATGAACCGTAAGGAATTCGAAAAGAAGTACAAAGGCAGCAGCGATGAAATGTTCAAGGACGCCCTCTCCGTCTTCGACTACCTCGAAAAAAAGCTGAAGGAAGAGGAAGACTCCAGATACTACGACTCCTTCATGGGAGCAGGCTAACCATCAAACTTAATCCAATTAAAGGAACTACAATGAAAAACACTGAATTTATTAACACCAAGATGATTCAGGGCCGCCGTTATGCACAACGGTTCGAAACCCTCACGGAAAGCATCAGCTACCCAGAAGATTTGGACAGACAGCTGACCAAGTTTGCAAAGGCCCATATCGTCGTATCGCTTACCCCCTATGTCTATGAAACCCGTGTCAATGTCATCGTGGAATACCTCGCCGACCTGACCAAGGAACGCATCGACATCATGTGCAACGACTTCCTCCTGAATATGGCCAGCAGGGACATGCGAGAAAAGAATGAACCCAGGACCCCGGAAGAAATGATGCAGGACCCCGAGTTCATCCAGTTCAAGACATGGTGCGAAGACCTCGTACAGTGGGAAGATAAGAAAGACCTTGCGGGCGAGCCGCTTGTCATCGGATTGGGAAACTCCATGCCCCCACTCCTCGCAGTACTTGTCGCAGCCAAGGATAAAGAACAGGTAGAACTCTACAAGAAGCTCTTCCCCGACTTTGCCAAGAGACTCCATGAGGCGAAAGCGGCCTATTTCGCCAAAAAAGAGGCATCCAAGACTATCGTTACAGGCTTAACTGAATCTGATTAACCGATGTCAACCCCAGAGATAATCACTGCACTCACCCTAATACTCATCCTCCTGCTCAGAATCGTCTGGGGTCGACACAAGGCGAAAGTCTGGAAGAGGAAGTACGAGCCAGCCTTCACCGAATGCAACAAGGCGTGGATGGCCTACATGGAGGCATGTGACAGGAAGGCCAAGACCCTCGAAGAAGAACTCGACTGCGACCCAGCCGAACTCGCTTACCTAAGACAGGATTTCCTCAGGAAGCAATCCCTGTGGCTATCCCTGTGGCAAAACCAGTAAACTTAATCCAATTAAAGGAAACAACCCTATGTGGACACTCATCGTATTTACAGTACTCTACCACGCAAGCAATGCGGGTGGACTCTCCTCCACCTCGGTCCAAGGCTTCACCTCCCTCAAGAACTGCGAAAAGGCAGGACGTGAACTCGTTACCAACGCCACCGATACAAGATACTTCTTCAAGCGGACGGATAGACCCATCTTCGGAGATGAGACCACCCAGCTCTATTCAACCGAATATACCGACTTGGTCAAGTACGGCTACCAGTGCATCGAGGTGAAATAGCCATGGAAGAAGTATATCAAGTTTCATCTGTTCCTGTCATGGGCATCTGGTGCGCCTACAAGCTCGCCCCAATCTACCCGTTCTTCCCCTCGTTCAATGTCTCGGAAGCTAAACACGGTCAGCACAGCGTTACAATCCTCTCCACCGAAAAGGGAAAATTCATTCAGAAAGGAACTGTCCACCGCAGGATTAACCCGAAGGACCCACTCAGTTACAACCCAATCGAGGTGGACATCCCGTACGAATACAGGATTAAGTTCCAGCTTGAAGACGGAACAGTCCAGACTGTATATACCAATGACGCCGATGCAGGATGTCTGCTCCGACTAATGTCCGCACAAGAGAATATCGACAAGTTCCACGATTTGGCAATCAGGGGTCATTGGCAAGCGGCTATGACAGCTCTCAGGGGCGACCTACTTGTTGAAAAATCCTACATCAGCATGACAGACAAGGAAAATCTTGAAGCGCTTGCTAAATTGGTCGGTAATAAACAGGATTAAGTTTAAAAAGAAAATGAAAAACGATTCAACCAAAAGGTAAACCTATGTCACAACCAATCGTAATCTCGCCCGAAGCGGCGATTGAAGTAAACCAGAAAATCAAGGAACTCAAAGAAACCCTCGACAAGCACAACCTGCTCATGGTGTTCAATGTCGAAATCGGCGAGGGCTTCCTGTTCCCGAACACCTACAAGGTATGCTCTATCGACGACCAAGAATACGTCGAGGCTGACCCCACCGACTTGCCCATGTCCGTAGACGGCACCCGAACCAGCATTGGCAACTGCATGTCCACGTTCGAAAAGTATTACAACGCAATTATTCCAACCAAGAGGTAAACCCATGATTTGGACCCTTATTATCGTATTTGCATTCTCTGTAGGCGGGGGATTCCGTAACGGCGCTGCTGGCGGCCTCACGTCTGAAACCATCGACTTCTCCACCAAGGAAGAATGCGAGGCGGCTGGAAAGGAAATCACCGATTTCTATAAGAAGGACGGCGGGGAATCGTTGGTCCTTATCGAGGGAATGAACCGACATTACAAATATGTGCGTAACGACCCGAATAAGGACTGGATGGCTAAAAACCTGAACATCCAATACAAGTGCGTGCAACACACAACCCCCAAGAGGAATTAAATGATAGACATGAAAAAACAGACCATCATATACAGGGGAATGGAACTCCCCTTGTTCAAGAGCGAAACTCCACAGACGTTCGGAAATGAAGGAAAACTCATGGCGGTTAGCAATGACGGGGGCCCGTGTATCCAGACGGCAGTCCTCGCCTATGTGCCAGCAAGGGATTTCCCTGTAATCACAAAGGACGTTGAATACAGATACTGCGCCATGCTCCCGGAAGGCTCAATCCTCCAAAATGAATACATGGATTCCCTCTCCCTCCAAAGAGGCCAGATACACATCATTACGGATACATCCTTCCCCGATATCCTGGAATCCCTCTGCAAGATTACCCTCGACGCCGCCAAGTCCGACAGGAAGGTGTTCTTCATCTCGTCCAGGACCAATGTGGATGAACTGTACAAACGCCTGAAAAACATGGCAGACTTCCCCCTGGACAAGAACCCAATCTATCTCAGGAACGGATGGACAAACATGTGCATGACCTCCGAGATAAGAAACGCAATCAAGCTCGTCGAAGAATCCAAGGAACATCCCCACATAGATGTCCTCGTCATTGACTCCCTGGAAGCTACCGTCTCTCCCTACATGATAAGAAAGGAGTCCCTCATAGGTCTCCAGAACATTGCCAGGGAAAAGAACATGGCTGTCATCACCTCCGAAATAATCAAGTAACCAAAAAATCAAAAATAATCCCCTGAGTTAACCACCCAGGGGATTCATCATATATGGGATGTACGGCATGAAGATATCTTATCGCTTGGTAAGACTCTCTATCTTCTCGAACATGTCATTTATGGCTACCATCACGTTGGTAGATGTAACGGTACACTTCTCCACATAATCCCTGTCCAGCCTCCTTACTCCCCCAAAGTTGTAATAGTTAGGGAAGTAAAAACGGCTGCATGTAGGGTTCTCCCACCCGATAGAAAGAAAGGCCCTCACCTCCTTGAACTCACCCTTCTTGTTATACTCTATCGAAACACAGATGTAACCGTACTTCATGTACAGGTAATGAACACCCTTGCATAACCCGTCCTCGATAAAACCCTGCTTCTTCAAGTACTTGCGAAAAGCAAAAATTTTCTTGTCACTTGGCTTAACCATACAGTGCCTCCAGGCATTCGTCAATGGAATCACCACCGCCTACATAGGAACCCTTCCCACAGTCAAACAATGCCCAGTGGTCTTCCTGACGCATCAGCTTGATTAAAGGATTGGGAAGACTGATGATTCTGCCAGTGCTTGAAACACTTATCTTCCCCTCGTCGAATTTAACCCCTAGGGTATTCAAACACTCGATTACACTCTGCTTCAAATCTGCCATTGGAAACCTTCCTTTTAATTAACTATATTACCAATATAACAAATATCCCCCCGCCTGTCAATAGGATAATACAGAAAATTAAAAATTATTTTTCCACCCTGCTTTCACTGAACTTCTCCCTGATTCCCTCGGCTATTCCCGTAAGCAGTTCCTTCTGCCTCTCGTCTGCATGCCTGAGGATGTCCCCAAGAACCTTCATGTAACTGTCGTCGTTATAGGTCTTGAAAACATACTGGTACTTCTCGAAACTGTCCGCCATGGAATCAGGAACAGTAACTTCCTCCTTCCCACGCTTCACAAGCAGCAGGGGATAGTAGTCGTTCCTGTCACACATGCACAGCTTGTATCTCCCCCCACGTTCGAGAGTGCATATCTTTGGATAACCGTCACTCTCTACCCAGAAGGTAACCGCATCGTCCGGCTCGTCAATACGGTGGTCACCCCTTCCAGTTGACTTCACGCCAGTATATACCCTGTTGAAGGAATCGTCATCCCTGATTGCCTCGTACAGAACCTTCCTCCCCTTTTCCCACATGCGGTCAAGTACCCTCTCTGTCATCAGGCCCCAACCGTCGGGAAGACCCCTGCCGATTTCCCCTACCATGGAAGAGGAATATACGTTGTGCTTGTCATAGCGATATCCCTCGATGTGTTTAACCCATGCATGCGTCCTTGGACTGTTCAACCCGGTTTTAACCTGGTGGGTCAATACACAGTAGTCGTCTATCACAGAGTAGTTGTGCATCCCTATACGGAGAAGGTAACTGTCAAGTATCTCCTTGAAGTCACGCTCGTATCGTTCCTTGCGCTCGTTGGCCAACTCTATCGCATGTATGAGGGCTTCACCCTCGTTCTCTATCAGGTATTTCAGACGCTGTTCGACAGCATCGGCTATGACCTTCTGTAATGCGTCCCCGTTTAACAAATCCTGCTTAGCACGGTTTGCCTCACACTCCGCATGACGCTCCATGTCACGCTTGAATGCTTCCTTGCGACGCTCTTCCCTCTCGTAAGGGTCATTCCTTCTTCTCTCTGCGTCTTGCTCCCAATAATGCGTTATGATTGCAGCTGGCCTTTCGCACGCTGGACTGAGATAACCCATGTTAGAACTCCTTGTTTAATTAACTATATTTATAATATATCAAATATCCCCCAGTATGTCAAGNNGAGCTGCCCCCCGTGCTTTCACGAAAATTAAAAAATATTTTGAGCCACCGAGAAAATCAAAAAATATTTTAAACAGTGTTTCAGACCCAGGCTTTGAAAATGGCCTAAAATCGCCAATTTCGCCATAGGTTCTTGCCCGGTACGATAGGTTTTTAGGACGTAACGGCGGCCCGAGGCTGTCAGAAAATGGAAGTTTTAAGAACCGTTTTAATTAACTATATTTGAAACCGGGGTTGAAACAGATGGGGTTTGACCTAACCCTCGTTCATCTCCACAAGTTATCAACAGGTTTTCTACAGGGTTTCGACGGGGCTTCACCCACCCTTTCAACACTGGGTTCACACACCAGGATTTCATCGGGTTATCAACAGGATGTTAACCACTCGCCTACGGTTTGCGACGACGGTTTTGAACTGGTGATTGGAACGGGCTGAGTGAATCGTTGATTGAACCCTTGGATGAAACCCGTATGATTGGACCCCGGTTGAGACGAAGTTGAAACAGTGTTGAAACCCATGTTGAAAACCCCTAATTGAACCCCTGTTGAAACGATGTTGATAAGGTGTTGATAGCGGGCGCCTAGATATCAACAAGATATCAACAGGTGTTGATAGATTGGTTGCAGGGGGTGGTATGGTTTGCGGCGGGGATTCAGACCGGGGGTGATAACCTAAGTTGAACTGTGGGTTGCGGCGGGGGTTCAGTCTAGGGGTGATAACCTAAGTTGAATACATGGGTGATACGACAAGAAAGGGAGCGCCAGAGGCGCCCCCTTTGTTAAGGTCATGATTTCTATGATGTTATCCTACGAGTTCTCGGTAGAGGGACATAGCGAAGTCTTTGTTATCGAGTTTGCCGTAGGAGGGTTTATCCGCAGGGTTGGTGGGTTTGACGGAGAAGAAGCCCGATTGTTCGATGTACAGCCATGCGTTGATAGGGATGAAGAACAGGGCGCAGAACGGCATCCCGTTGTACCTGAGTCTTCTCTTGTCGGAGGGGTCAGTATCATCGGCTAGAACGGCATCGTGGGTAAAGCAGATTGTATGGCCATTATGGAACTTGGTTTCCCCCATGGTTATAGAGGCATCCGAGGGTCCCGTAATGGCATCCTTATTTGCCAGCACGAGATTGTGCCAGATGTCGTTCATATCGGTCGATGCTACGATATCACGGCCAAATGTGTAGAGCGCCTTCTCTAGAATGGATTTGGCGAGCAGGACATGGTTGGAGTACGTGATGTTAGCCCTAGACAGGATATGGGCAGTCAGGTCTAGTATTTCGAGCATATTGGCTATAGCCTTGACTAGATACTCCGACTTGTTACCCCTGATTTTTTCGGAGGAGTATGCATCGTCGAGGTTGACGAGTCTAGGGATAGAGATATGGCCTTTATGGTATTCGATGGAGTCCCGCTTGATTTCCTGGAATATGTCCAGGTTGTCGTGGAATCCCGTAGAGACGAAGTTGGCAATCTTGTAGGCATCAACAATGTTCGGGGCCGGGGCCGACAGGATTTGGTGAACGATGTGACAGACCGCCTGCAAGTTCTGTGTGGCGGTACGCAAATCGTTCAGGGTGAGTTTCTCCCTGATATAATCCAAGGAATCTGCCCTGTCATCGACGAGCATTTTCTTTGTGAGTGCTTCGGGTTTTGCTTTCAGGTTTTGAGTGAACATTGTTAGGGCCTCCGTATGTAAATATACATAATTAAATAGAGGTGCGGAGAAAAACGGAAATTTTTTTGAGAAAAACAAAAAATAAAAAAATAAAAATTAAAAATTTATTTCAGTTTGGCGGCCACCTTCTCGATGAAGTCGATGAGGTAGTGGTTGATGGCCTCTGCCGTCTTGATAGGGAGGAAGGCGGAGGTCGAGAACCTGATGGTGGCATTCATGCCCTTGCCAGTGAGGAAGGCGACGGTACGGATGCCCGTGTCGATGACGATGCGTTCACCGTTGGGTGTCTCCGGCGGGAGGACTATGCGGCGTCTGCGGCCTATGTCGGAGGTCTTGATGTACTCGGCCTTCTTGACAAGCTGTTCAAGGTAGGTGGATGAACCCGTGGTTGCCATCTCGTTGGCGGCATCGTCGAGTTTAGCCACGATGAGGGAAGTAGTTCTGTTCATGATGGATTCTCCTTCGGTATCAAACCGTTGATTTGGGCTATGGCTCAAGCCCTGGTTTCGCTAAGTATAATATAGTTAATTAAATAGGGGATGGCAACGGGGATTGTGTAAAGAAATGTTTACAGGGCAGGGTGGTTGCGAGCCGGGAAGAAGGCCGGGGGTGATAACCTAAGTTGAACTTATTTGACTGAAACAAGTTAAGCCCGATTGTTGGTCGGGCGCTGGTGGATTACTTTTTCGATTCGAAGTGGAGGTATTCGTTGGAGAGGAACTGGTTTTCCCATCGGACTTTGTAGTGGTCGGGGATGGTGTTCTGCAAGATTCGGACCACTTTCCTTTTCTGTTTGAGGGGTAGGTCATCGAGTCTGATATCGACAGCTCTGCCCGTGCGATGGGGAGACCATTGGTCGTGCCTATTGAACGAGTCATGTGCTGATATGATGGTGGGCGTGAAGTCGTTGCCGAAGACGGACTTGAACACCTTGATTACATACACGAGGCCGATTTCGAGCTTTGGGGTAAGCTCCATAACGACCCCTGGCTTTTGGAAAGTGTTCTCCATGATGTAATCGTGGGTTTCGCCCGATTGTATGGGAACCTCGTGGGTGATGTCTGTTTTGGGTTCTTGGGTCTGATACTCCTGTGTAGAAGTCTGTTGGAAGTCCTCGGGTCTATACGGCTCGTGTACTAGCTTATAGGCTGTGAAAAGCATAATCACGATAAGGATTAGGCCGAGGATGATTTTGGCAAGGTTTACAAGGCATCCCATAGGTTTACCTCCAAATGGATTAGGTTAGTTTTCGCTATCGACATTGATGGTAAAGACATCGCTGTTCTTTTCGATGGTGTCGATGGACTGAACTTCGAGGTCTTGCAGGTCCTCGGGGATATCGTCGATGGTTCCACGGAAGACTTCCTTGTCTTTGCCGCAGTCCCAAATGGCGACGGTTTGGAGAGTGCTTTCGACGAACAGGTCGGTGAGGGCGGCTACTGTGAACATTGTTGTGGTCTCCTATGCTTTGAGGTTGATGGTTATGATTGAGGTGAATTGGTGTTGTACGATGGACTTTGTTGATTGGAAGTTGTTTGGTATAAGTTGATTCGCTTTGAGGTTAGCGGTGATGTAGTCTACCATCGTGTTGATGGTTCCTGCATCCAGGTATTGGTTTTTGGGGCCGAGCCTTTTGATTTTGGCGGTTATGGTCAGGACAGCGTGGTTGACCTTGTGTTTCGGCTTGGCCACGCTTTTGACCTTGTCGGGGAATTTGGACACGAGGTCCGAAGCCACCTGTTCGCAGACTCGGTTGTAATCAATGGGTTCAATCCCTGTTTTGGCCTTGTTTGCAATCATGTTGATAACCTGTTGAAAAAGAGGGGAGGGGTCGGAAAGTGTTGGATGTTTTGGGAAATGTTTCGTTAATCCGCCCCTCCCCCCAAGTTGATTCAGTTAGATGTCTCCGTTTGCCTTTTCGATTTCACAGAGGCGATTGACTTCCTCTTCGGGGGTTTTGACGGAGTTGATTACTTCGACAAAGAAATCGGTCGCCTTATCCTTATCGTCGAAGAAAGCGGACTTGCCGTCAGCATCCATAATCTCGTAGGGTTCATCCTCTCCGGGGTTGATGCAGAGACAGCCTGCGAACTCGTCATCCTTGTAGATGCGCATGCAATCGTAGAGGGGACCCGAGCTTGGGCAGTTATTCTTCATGCTCACTTCGAGGCGGTCGGTATCCTTGCACTTGGCGAGAATGGTCTTGAGCGGCTTGATGATTTTCTTGGTCTTTCCGTAGAGGGCCTTGGAGGAGCAGAACCAATCGAACCACAGGTCTTCGGCAATCTTCCTACGGGCCTCATCGTTTCCCTTGGCTTCGTTCCACTCTTTGAGAAAAATAGAAATTTTTTTGCACATGGTGGGTCTCCTTTACATATCGAGTTCACGGCCTTCGAGTTCCTCGGGCCAATCTTCTGTGGGTTCATCATCATCTTCCGGCTCGGGACAAGAGAACTTGCACTTGGAGTTGTAGATGTCTTCCTTGGCAGGTTCCTTTGCGAGAGAAGCGAGGGTGTCCGCATCATAGATTTCGCAGAGGTCGAACAGGAGGTCCGCATATTCGCCATCGGTGCGAACCTTTTCGATTCGGTCAAGGATAGGTCTTGTCGCGGACTGATTCAGATAGAGCCAGTTGGCACGAGACGAGAAGTCGTTGCAGGTGGTTTTCAGATGGTGGGTTGTATCGAAGATGTCCCCATCGTTAAAGAAATGGTAGACGAGGTTCGAGATACAGGCGGCCACCTGAGATGCCATCGTTGTTCCCTGCCCCTTGATTTCGAGGTAGGGGTTGAGGCGCTTGGCGACATCGGTGAAGTCATCCCATACATGGTGTGTGTTTTGCGTTTTCATTGTAAAATTCCTTTTTCAAAAAATTATTGAACCTCAATGTCGGCCTTACCGACCACAGGGATTTCAACGGCAGTCCAAGCGGTATAGTTTCCGCCTGTGGTTTCTGCGTGTATATATTCTTCCTTTTCTTTAATGCCGTCATTGTCGATTCTGCACCTACCATCACGATTGGCATGGAGAGACTCAATGTTTTCTTGCTCGACATAGGACTTGGCGGATTCTGCGACACGTTTTTCTGCGGCATCCTTACTATTGAAAGTGGTTATATTAAGGGTGCGGTAATCTTGGTCGAAAGTGACGACGGCATGGACAGGTTCCATCTTGTGCATGGTGACAGCGTAGCACACTTCGAGGTCGGGTATCTCAGTGAGGCGGTATCCATCCCTGCACCATTCGGGCGTAACCAAATCCATTTGGTCATCAGGGTTCTGAGCGTTTTCTTCCTCGATGTACTTGTTGATTTCGCCTGCGATGTACTCAGCGACCTTTTTACGATTGGGGAAGAGGTCCGAGCAGGTAAGGGCAGACATGCAGCCCCTATCACGGATGAAGCCTGAGACTGTATAGAACTTTGTTGCCTTGCTTTTCTTTGCCATAAGGTTATCTCCTGTTGTTTCTATGCTCTAAATATACCTAATTAAATCTTGGCCGTCAATGGGGTTAAACGATTTTTTGTGTAAAAAATGGTTTACAATCCAGGATGGGGACAGGAGGTTTCCAGTCAAGGGGTGATAACCCAAGTTGAACCTGGGGATGAGATAAATGAAAACCCCTCTTTCGAGGGGCATGATTAGGTGGTAGGAGTTTCGGGTTCGGCTTTGCGGAAGACATGGATAGCGCTATACCAGTCGCCATCGGTGGGCGGGCCGATATGGGTTTCTCTAACCAGTTCATATCCATTCTTTTCCATAATCAAGTTAAGACGGATGTGGTCGTGCTTCCAGTCGCCCTCATGGACTTCGACTTCAAATTCGTCTTGCAGGTTCCAGCCGAAACAATAATTAAGGTCGTTGTCGGCAAGAACTTTGGCAAATTCGTTTTTCTTTTCGTTGGTCATTTGTTAGTCCTCCTCATCATCGCTTAATATAGCCGGGTCGAACTCACTCCACTCAATATCGAGGGAATAGTTATCGTCCCAAACCTCATCTTCCTCTGGGGTATAGGGGATTTTGCCCTTGGGTTGAACCCCGTCTTCGACATGGGTCAGGCCCTCGGGTCCGAGGCGAAGCTTATAGTCGTCGGGGTCAAACATGAGGTACAGCTTGTTTTTGCCGAGGTAGTCCATAAGTTCGGACACGATTTGACGGCCTTCGGCAAGCACTTCCTTTGACGGCATCCTGCCCATGAGCGTATTCTTTTTCTTAGCCATTACTTGCCTCCTTTGCAGAACCAGTTATCATCGAGTTCAGAACCACGAACCCATCCCCATTTTTTAGCGCATGTTCTAGGGTTGAGGATTTTGCCGGATGCTTTCATCGCCTTGATGACATCATCCCGTGTTGTATCATTCCATCCCTTCTTTGGGAGCAGGTAAACCTCGTCGTTTGCCATTTCGTAATGGATTTCAAGCTTGTTTTTATTCAAAAATTTTTTGAGTCTTTTAACGATTTCTTTGGCGCCTTTGAATACTTCATCGGTCGGGCGCTTGACGAGTTGAATTGGCTTCCCATCCCATTCACCGAACTTTTCGAGATAGCTATCGGGGATATTGTAATTGAACTCGGTTCGCTTTCCCTTTTCATTTTGGAACCAGCATTTGACGGTAGCCTTTACGCAGTCATTAAAGTTGGTGGTCGGGTAGTCGCCTTGCTGGACGCAGGAGTAGATGCATGCCCCTAAGCCACAGCCGTCGCCGTACACGCTAAGGTCATACAGGTTCAGGTCGTAGTCGCCCCCGTTGCAATCCTTACCGGGCCATTGACCGCCGTGCCAAGTGTCTTCGAGGTTCGGAACATTGCCTGCGGGCAAGGTTTCCTCCGGGTTGAGAACAAAGGTGGGAACGCCATCTGCTCTTACTTCGTAGATGTAGGTATCCTTGCCATCCTTGCGTGTCTTGATGACATCGACATGGGGCTTGTGGATGCACTTATTGATTGCTTTCGGAAATTCTTTGCAAATGATTTTTGCCATAGGTTTCTCCTGTTGTTTCTATGTTATAAATATACCTAATTAAATGGGTTTCGTCAAGAGGTTTCCAACATTTTTTGTGTAAAGATTTCGTTACAGACTGGGATGGGGACAGGAGGTGAAGGCGTAAGGGTGATAACCTAAGTTGAAACTCAAAATTCAAAAAATTTTAAACCCCTCTTTCGAGGGGTTGGATTTTGGCATCCTAGCCGAAGCTGTCTGTTACATCCTTGGTTTCGCCGTCGAGCAGTTTGCTGACGATGGTAAGGTATCTTTCCCTTTCGCAACCATCGGAGTTGTTAGCGGCATTGTTGAAATAGTCGATAGCATCCTTGGCCGTGTTCCAAGTGTCACGCTTGCCGTAGCAGATGGTAGTTACCTTTCCGCCTTTCTTCTGCTTGGCGGATTTCGTGAGGAGCGCATCGGGGATGTCGATGGTCTTTTCTTCGATACGCAAGTACCTGTCCTTGTCGGCTTTCTTCTTGTCGAGAAGAACATCAATTCGGTTGGTGCAGACCCCGAGATAGAGTTTGAGTTTCATATTATGCCTCCGGGAAAATTAAAAATTTTTATGGCAGGAGTTCAACGATGTCATAACGCACGTCGTAGTCGCCATGGTCTACAACGAGTGAGTGGCAGTTTTTCATCGCATCACGGATTTCGGTTTCGTGTTCGAGGTTTTCATCGCTGTCGGGAACATGGATTTCATAACCCCCATTGGTTCCATCGCATTCGAGTTCAGAGTTATCTTTGAGGGTGTTGATAAGGGCCTCCACGGTTCCGTTATAGGTTTTGAACGGGTAGTTAAGCCCTGCTTTCTGAATAGGGGTTTCGGTCGAGTGTTCGATGATGATGAACATAGCCATGGGTTAACCCTCCTTTTCGTTGCTCACGATTTCGACAAATTCGGATTTATCGTCCAATTCTTTTTTGCTCATGTTGCGGAAAATCTTTTCGGCTTCCTTTTTGTTTTTAGCCTTGATGTAGATTTCGTTGCGGTAAGTGATGCGGTAAGTAGGGCAACCATCGTTTAGACCATTGACAACATCGCCGTCGATGATGTCGGCGAGTTCCTTTGCATCCTTGTCAGTCGGGAGCCATACCTCAATATGCAGGATGGTCTTGAAGGTCTCATCACAGCATTCATCTTCGAACTCTGCACGGATTTCGTACTTGTGGTAGGTGTCGGGGTGTTCATCTTCGAACTCTTCGCAGTCTTTATCCCACTTGTAATACTTGGATAACAGTTCCTTGATGTCATCCTTATACTTTTCGGTGTTTTCGTTTGTGAGAAGCCCATTCATATCGAGCCAATCTTCATCGCCATGGAAACTCATAGTATATCTCCTGTTGTTGTTTCTGATATAAATATACCTAATTAAATGGCTTTCGTCAAGGGGTTCCCATCATTTTTGTGTAAAGATTTAGTTACAGTCTACGACGGGGACAGGAGGTGAAGGGGTAGGGGTGATAACCTAAGTTGAAACTGATTTGGGGATAAAAGAAAAGCCCCCGACGGGCTAGAAACAACGGAGCTTTGCTTATGACCACAAACCATGCCCGTCGGGGGGAAAGTTACTTGTAGAGTTCGGGGAAGAGTTCTAGCTGGTCGGACTTCCTTTTGATGGGGGCTTTCCTAACAGCTTTCTTCTTTGGCGTTTTCTTTGCGGCTTTGCCAGCAAGGGTTTTCAAACGGTTTACGATTTCCTTACGGGTCGTGCCTTTGAGTGAAGCATTGATGGCATCCCGGTCATCGGCAGAGGTGCGACGGACAGTCACACGAACCTTTGTGGTTTCGGTCGGCTGATAGGTGACGGAGGAAATCTTCGGCTTCGGGCGACGGCCACGGGAGAGGTAGTATTCGGCAAAGGTGGTCTTGCCGTATTCGGTGGTCACTTCAAGCTCACGGGTCTTGATGTTATACCCATCTTGTCGCAGGTTGAAGATACAGGCGGACAGACGGGTAATGTGGAGCTTGGAGAAAGCATCGAGGGAAGTGATTTTCCCGTGCTTTCTGATGTAGTCAAGGACTTTGCTCTTTTGGTTGTTGGCGGCTTCTGCACTTTGCATAACTTTACCCCTTGTTTTCAGATTGAATTTCTTTTAACGTTTCTTCAATGGCTTC
>LXOW01014629.1_pt1 | contig 36646 bp, 32 predicted proteins | sample 1368591 | NCBI WGS metagenome assembly LXOW01 (sample SAMN04884650, study PRJNA319009) | bovine gut metagenome | isolation source: Cow rumen | host: Bos taurus | place: Italy: Legnaro (PD) | collected 2014-07-09
TTTATATGCTTTTAACATTTGCTGATATTCTCCTTTTTTTCCGTCGCTTTTTCCGTCGCTTTTTTAGCGACGAATTATTTTAATTTGTACATTTTCCCCTTTGTTTTACCATTATCAACAAGCTTCTCAAGTCCAACCAGTTCCTTCAACAATTCTTTTGTTCTGGTATCCTTTAGTCCTAGATTCTCCGCAATTTCCGCAGTCTTATGCCAGTCACCATCAGCCATCAACTTTAGAATTTTGCCATACTGCTCTATCTTTTTCTTGGACAATTTATTCGTCGCTTTTTCATAACCATCCGATACTGAAATTTCATCATTATTTTCTAAAAACGCTGGATGAATTGGAATCCTTATTCTCATAGCTCGTCTATCTTCATCGGTAAAGAATTCCGCTCTAGGGGAACCATTCTTTTCAAGTTCTTCCTGTATAGTGTTTGTGTCAAGTAAACGTTGGCACTTTTTCTTTTTTCTCTATGACGTCCGCTTCCCATTTCATTTTTTGATATTGCAGGCATATGGGTATCTCCCTTCCAAAAACCGCTTTCGCTTGGACTCAAGCCTAACGGTACTAAATTCGCTTAATTCTAAGTTTTGCTTGCTAAACTCAAGCGTGGACGCAATATTGCAATTGCACGTCAGTCCCATTCCTTCAAAAAAGAAGACAAAGAAAGCCGTGCAAAGGAAAATCTATCAGTGATAGGAGATGTATACCGTTGTGAATAGCACTTACCAACAGTTATGCCGCAATCTTGAAGCATTAAAACTGTCACAGATGAATCATCTCATCAATAGCTTCCACGAAATATGGCTCCATAACATTCGTAGGTCCACCTTGATCCATCAGTTCATAAACATATCCTTTTTCGTAATCCATATGGCACCTCCTACATCAATCCATTAGACTTAAGCCAGCTTTCAATCTGCGCATCAGCTCTGTTTACGCTGCTTCCATTAAGCTGAAGTCCTATCTTTACTTCTGCTGTAGGACAAAGCTTCTTTATATCAGACTCACTGGAACCCATTCCACTTCCTTCATTGGTACATAGAGGAAGAATTGTCTTTCCTGAAAAATCAAATGCCTCAAGGAAAGTGAATACCGCCATAGGCATTGTTCCCCAGTAATTTGGATATGCAAGGATAACCGTATCATACTGATCAATACTGTCCGGAAGTGATACAAGTTCCGGTCTTGCATTCATGCCACCCTTTGTTCTGTTCACCTCTGGAATTACACCTACTCGCTCATAATAGCGAAGTGTATCGGGAGTAATATCGAATTTTTTACACACTTCCTTAATTGTCATGGCATTTCTCCTATCTCAAATCGATTTGTTTTTGGTACCTTATGTCTGCATTATACTCCTTGGAGTTAACTCCAAGTCAAGATTTTTTTCAAAAAAACAAAAAATACAGCACCGGATATTTTATTACTATCCGATGCAGCTAATCTATCTGCTAGTGGCTGTTACGCACTCTCCCTTTTTGTTCTTGTAATTGATGTCAATTTCAAAAGGCTTAAATGGTGTGTAACAGCTGCATTCCGATATGAGAATCTCCATGGCGGTACGCATATCCTCATCCATATTGGCAATTATTCCGCCATGATAATAAGTCTGTCCTCCATTCATGCGTATCATTTGATACGTTTTTTCGATATATTCATACCGTTCAACTGCTACTGTACCCAAAACGGTTTTTATACCTGCAATAGTCTGTATGGATTTCCGGCAAGTTCCTCCTTTAATATATCCAATACGGCCTCTCGTGATTCCAGATAAAGATCCGTATCTTCATCCATCAAAGCAGCATATACTGTAGTCTTGATTAAAAACTCGACTGCTTCATCCCTGGAACACCCTTTATCGTTCATAATGTATTCTACAAGGAAAGCCGCTATACTGCGCATAGCCTTTTTCTGATCTGCACCTGTAATCATTATCCAATCACCTGCCTTTTCACTTGATCAAAGCTCAAGGTGTTCACTGCCTCCTTGCATTTCAATATAGTCCTGTAAATCATCGATAATCCCCTGATTTCCGGTAGAATTATAGTTTTCATAGCAAACGTCAATATAACTCAATACATCATATTTCTTGAGCAGATCCGATAACTCAGAATATGTTTTCTTCCAAGCTTCTGCTAAAACCGGTATTAAAACCAACTGCATATTAAGTACTTCTTTATCTCTCATACTCATAACAGAAGTCCTCCTTAACATTATATTTCTCAAGTGCTGGCAGTTTTTAGCTGCTCAACATTCGCCTTAAATTCCATAAGTTCCAAGACATACTCCGGCATTTTCCGTTTTCCCGCTTCCCAGTCAGTAACAGTCCTGTACGGTATATTATAATAATCGCAAAATTCTTTGCGGTTCATACCCATATTTGTTCTTAGTTTTTTTATCTCATTCGCTGTATCCATATCGTATCACCCATTCCTAATAATATTATAATATCACATTTAACGCATTGCATCAATAAAAATCGAAAATATCTGACAAAGCGCTAAAATCGGACACTCCCCCTTTTATGATTTCCATGGTAGCTAAATGGTACAATAAAAATGTACAAAAAATCCAAAATAAAAATGTACAAATGTTATACTGTTACCGTGGAGGTAAACAGTATGATCATAAACAGCAACATTTTAATATTGACATTTATAATAAGTCTTAAGCACTGGAATTTCAGCTATACACTTCCCACTACCTAGGTGTGTTTGGGACTTGCACCCGTTAGAGCGCGCCCATGGCGCGCAAACAAAAATAAGCCGCTAGCGAGCAAAACACTCCTTAACGGCTATGTATAATCGTTCATTATTCAGATGTTATTTTTAAATATCTTCCGTATTTTTTATCTTTTTACGGATTTTAATTAAATTATACTACAAAACCTGAATGCGTCAATCCTAATTATCATCTTTTTTGCATTTAGAAATTTTGCTAATCACAAGTGTGACATCACACCTACATAACCAAACAATCGGTCTTTCCAACCTTTCATCGCCCGTATACATAGAGATGTATTCCCCTCCGGAAGTATACAAATGAGCCACATAATTGTGTTCATGACACCCTATTCAAAAAGAGAATCACTATCTCCCCTATCTACTTACGGAGACCATGACGAACCTCTCGCCCTTCATTGGTTAATATTCTTTCTCAACATACCTGTTCCAACATTTTCTTGATTTCCATCCAGTCTCTCGATTTTTATCTCTCAATGCATTTCGCAAATAGCATTTCATCAACTACCCATCAGCTAAAGTATTGATTTGTTACCACTTTATACAATTACCTCATAAATTTCCTTATCTTCAATGCCAGCCACCTCAGCATTTGTCACATCAGACAAATACCCCGCCTTGTATTCTTTATTCTTAAGGAATGAAAAACTTACAAGATAACCTTTTTTTTGCTCTCTGCTTTCCAAATATCCATTTAACTGCTTGATTCCATCTTTTCGATATTGTTCTCCATGCCATATTTTTAACTCGATAATAAACTCTTCCTCCAAATACGTCACCACAATATCCATGCGATTGCTAGTTCTTGTCTCTGGCTCTACATAATAGAAGCCCGTTCCATTGATGATAGGCTTCAGGAAACACAAGAATAACAATCGTCCTTGACTCTCAATAAATTTCTCATCTTCTCCACGATACTCCGCTTTCATCAATGCTTGGAAGCGTTCAAGTACATGGACCATATCCAGATGACCGTCCTCCTTGATAAATTGGCTTTTTTCACTTCTATTTCTCCACCCTTTCTGAACAAGCAGAGACGAAAAGTAGTCATACAAAGCAATCTCAAAAATAATATTTGATATAACCACCTTTCCATTCTTTTCTGAAAGAATTCCAAAAATACTTCCTAATGATATATCTGGATTTAAAATGTTGAACATTACATTATTGTCTGAAAACAAAATCTGTTCTATCATATTTTTTAATCCATCATATTGCTCTATGTTTTTAACCAAATCATCCATCAGAGGTGTTCGTAATTTTAAAAATTGCTTTTGTGCCTTTTTTATCCCATCTACAGACCAATTGCGATTTCCTTGCTCTTCGATCCACTTGCATAACCAACTCACCAAATAAGGATAACCTTTGGTATAATGATACAATTCCTCGCTGATTGTCTTAATATCCATACCAGTGTGTACATCCTCCTCATACTCACTTAGCATGGTTGCAATTTCTTCTGGATGGAAACTCATGTCTACATTAAAATCCACTGCGATGTTCCAAGGACTATTGTACTTTCTTTCTTCATCTTGACGAAGCTTTAGCTTTAAGTTCTTTACATCATATACCCCCGCTAAAATAACACTTTTAAACGTAAAATCCTTTCCAGCAGTTCTTAACAAATATTTTTCACGAAGCATTCCAAGAAAATTTAGAAATACTTGGTTATCTGAGCATTTATCCATCTCATCTACCATTAAAACAATTTCATATTTTTCACATAAATCGGTAATTTTATCACTTAAATATATAAACGCATTTTCCTCTGTATATTTTTCTTGCTGTTTCCAATCTGCAATATCATCTTTTGGGATATTGGTAAATTTCATAACTTTAGCCATTCGATTCAATAGCATGGTTACAAAGCTTTTATTAGAAGCAAAAGGTGCATCGCTGATTCCTTCAAAACTAATAGAAATAACTTGATATTTTTCTTTCAATCTATTCTCTAGACTTAAAAGAGTTGTGGTCTTTCCATATTGCCTAGAACGATTGATCGTAAAATATTCTTCATCTTCAATGAGACTTGTAATCCGATCTAGTTTTTTCGAAGTATCTACCATGTAATGCCTATTGGGCACACATACACCTGTTGTATTAAATTTTTTCATACGACGCTCCTTCCTAGGTTGCTGAAATCATTTACTACATTTTTTCTTTTATTCTATCATAGAAATCATACAAAGAGAACCTTATGTTGTGGGGATTGACTTCACCACGTTTATACATATTTCAACAAGCTGTTTTACACTACCAATAATATCTTCATATGATATATTTTTAGCATAAGAATACTTTTCTTGATAGGACTTCCATAACTTAATCAAATTATTATCATGTAAAATTTTCTCAAATTCTCTATCCCCCATAGTCAATAATTTTTCTGTACCTCTTTTCATACACGTCGCTTTAAATGCATTCTTTAAAATATCATTTTTTATGTCGTTCGCATAACGTATCTTCAAAATATGGATATCATAATAATCTCTCATTCTGGTATTAAGTATACCTCTCGCTAAAACTGTCTGAAGCTTTTCTGCCATTATCGTTTCAAGATTATATGTCCATAATTTAATACTTTTATCTTCCAACATAAATTTGTATTCATACTCAATAGCCCTTGGTGTTATTACATCTCCAGTTGAAATATCAATTTTAATAGGCGTAATCATATTCCCCATAACTGCATCAATCCCAATCCTAATTCCAGGGTATTCCATTTCATCCATAATTCCTTTAGCCTCTTTAACTTTAAATATCACATCATCATTCACATCTACATCGCAAATTTCTCTAACTATACGCAATGCTTCTTGTTCAGAAAGATTAAAATTTTGGATCATGGTATCTATATCCATAGTTGAACGCAATGAAACTCCAATCATTGATGTAACCAAAATTCCACCTTTAATAATAAATTTTTCCGAATACACTGAACTTGCCACTCTCTCCAAGAATCTTTCCATCATGAATATACGCATCAAATTTCGAGCATCGGCATGATTTTCTTTTGCAACATTTTTTATTCTTCCTTTCACTTGTGCTGGTGTTAACGCCATTATAATATAACCTCCATATATTCTCTAAGTTTCTTGTCAACATGAAACAGTCTTGCATATTCCATCAATCGATTCAAATCTTTATCCTTTTGTTTTACATAACTTTTTATCGCAGTTTGATAATCTTGTATTTCGAACCAACTACGAGAACGTACAAGATCACAAATTGTACGTTCTTTATTATAAATTGGAATCTTATGTCCAAATGATGTAACAATATACTCTTTTCCAACATCTAGCAATTCTTTTTTTACAGTAAAAACTTTAATCCCATCTTTCACCAATCTCGAAGTACCATAACCGGTATAAATCGTTATAGTTCTCTTTATCGGCTCNNCATGTGAAAAAACTCCTTGAGAGCAACGCAAAGACAAAATATAGGCTTCGTCTTCCCACGCTTCAGGAGAAGCATATATTCCATGGGCAACTTTTTCATATTGATTTTCTTTTATAAAATGGTAAAGTCTTTGTTTCGAAACACCACAACGNNTAAGTAATAATCCTGATGTATCCGTTATTTTTTCTATATCAACCATTTGCGACACCAACTTTCGTGCTAATATTTATATTTAGATTAGCACAAAAGTTATTATTATTCAAGTATAATTATTCCAACCTCTTTCACTATAATTTTTTTGTAGCGAAAAAGATTTTATATATACTCTTATTTTTCTGATATATATTTTCAAACATCTTTCCCAGCTTCGGTTCTGCCATCATTATTCCAAATTCATATTTCATAATTTTAAATATTCCACCCTTCCCTTCGCCTCCGGATCATCCATAATCACTTCTCCAACAGATGGAACTTTTATGCTTCCAGCTTTCGGATTTTTAATACTGATAACTTCCGTTGTAATGGTTGCCTCCACCTCAGATTTTTCAAATGCCAGATCTGCGTCAAGCATTTTACAATCAATCATTTTCAATCCTTTACAGTAGCAAAGTGGCTGTGTTCCAATGATTGTACAGTTTTCAAATGTAACATTTTCACAATACCAGGCAAGATATTCCCCTTTGACCGTACTGTTTTTCACTACTACATTTTTTGCATGCCAAAAGGCATCCTTCGTATCAAAATCGCAATTTTCAAATACAGAATCCTCAATGTATTGGAAGGAGTATTTTCCTTTCAGTTTCACATTTTGAAAATGCAAACCTTGTGAACGCATCATAAAGTATTCGCCTTCAACTGTTGTGTCTTTCATGTCAATCTTTCTTGTAAACCAGCCAAACTCCGGAGAAATAATATCACAACCATTGATGTTAACATTGGAACATTCCCTAAGTGCCTTTATTCCATGCATTTTCGTATCCTTTATTTCTATATCATCAGAATACCACAAAGCTGCACGACAATTCTGAGTCATCTCGGCACCTGATATTTTGAGATTTGTATCATGCCAGAACGGATAACGCAAGTTAAAATAGCAATCTTTCACTTCCACATTTTTGCATTCTTTAAACGCACTTTCCCCGTCTGCCGGGCCGTCAAACTGACATTCTTTTACTTCTACTCCGTCACTTCCGTACAATGCTCTTTCTTCATCAAATTTTTGATTTAAATACTGTTTCATTGCATGCGCCTCCTATTTCATCAAATGTTCTTCGCCCCATTTTTTCAATTCCAAAAGAATAGGAACAATACTCTTTGCTTTTTCTGTCAGGGAATATTCAACTCTCACCGGCATTTCATCATATTGTTTTCGCTCTACCAGTCCATCCCGTTCCATTTCTTTTAATGAGTTAGCAAGCATAGTGTTTGTGATTCCAAAAACACTTCTTCTTAACTCGCCGTATCGTACAGTCTCCTCCTTGTCAATAACACAAAGTATCATGATTTTCCATTTTCCACCGATGACATCAATGACTTTTTTCAAACCACATCCCTGCCCTGCCAAATCCTCGCAAAGCACTTCACGTTCTTCTGATTTTCCCATTATTCTAACCTGCCTTTTTTATCTATTTTTTACTAGTCATTTTTTTCTTACCAACTAAGGATATTCTGCGTACTTGATATATTTTCTATACCATATATAATAACATTATCAGATAAATTTAACAAGCAAATTTTATAAAGACGTCAGGCAAGTCAAATGCAAGATTTCATATTGCTAAAATTTAAAGCATCAGGCATAGTAACTCAAACTTATGTCAACACTAACAAATATATACGTATTACTGTTTAATGCTTGTTGGAACCATAAACGTCTTAATAAATAATTGCAAAAAGAAAGGATTGAATTATTATGGAATATCAATTTACAACAAACAATTTCGAAACTGAGGTTACTAACAGCGACATACCGGTTATGATTGATTTTTACGCTGACTGGTGTGGTCCATGCAAAATGATGTCTCCAATCGTAAATCAAATGGCTGATAAATATGATGGAAAAGTAAAAATCGGAAAGGTAAATGTAGATCAAAATCCAGAACTTGCCGGTCGTTTTGGTATCATGAGCATACCAAGTTTTCTCTTTATCAAAGACGGTAAGGTGGTCAATTCTTCTGTAGGCGGTATGAGTCCCGATATGTTATCTTCAAAAATTGATACATTATTACAGGCTTAATTTTTCCTTTACCTATTCCACCAAAAAGGAGAGTATGAACACTCACACTCTCCTTCTTTTTTATTATTCAGCTAATCTCTACTACACGGTAATGTCTATATTACCACCCAACTCAGGATGAACAGACTGTTCCATCATCTTTGTCATTTCATCCCCGATTTCTTCTACGGTATCTAAATTCTTTGCGAGAATAGCAACCCCAACCTGATTCATTACTTCTGATTGTGCCATGCACATTGATAATTCCGGTATATCCATACTTCCATCCTCCTTTGCAAACACATTGTTCTCTCGGAGTCTTTTTTATACAAGAATTTCGAGAGTACATTCTACTTAACCTTCTGCTTTCAGACGGTCTGCATCCTCTTTGATCTTATCAACCAATTCCTTAATAGATGCAACACTCTTCTGATTTGCTTCGCTGCTGGTATATGTCTCGCTTGCATGAGCAGTTACCTGTTCTGTCATAGCTGAAATTGTTTCCACACTTGCAATAATCTCCTGATTTGCTTTCGCTAATCGATTAACAATTTCACCTAATTCAGCAGAATTTCCTTTAATGGTATTGACACGTCCTGAAATGCGATTGAAACTTTCTGCGGTTTCTCTTGCGCATTCACTTTCTTCCTCGCCAACTTCTATCAAATGTTTAATGGTTTCTACCATCACTTTCAACTGTTCAGAAATGCTGGCAATCAATCCGTTGATGTCATTAGTTGCATCTGTTGTCTGGTCTGATAAAGTTGAAATTTCACTGGCAACAACTGCAAAACCTTTTCCTGCATCACCGGCTCTCGCTGCTTCAATGGCAGCATTCAATGAAAGTAAGTTTGTCTGAGATGCAACTTCTGAAATCATTTCTGTAATAGAATTCATACGGGAAGTTGTTTCCTGGAAAGAACCAAGCGCTTCAGCCACGTCTTTTCCTGCCCGGTCAACCTGTTCAGTAAGTCCATGTAATTTATTGACATGTTGCTGACCTGCAATAATTTCGCTGGATGTCTCTTTTACACTTTCCACAATTTCTCCCGAAACATTTTCTACATTTCCAATATGTTCACGGATTTCCTCCGTCATTACCATCTGGTTCTGTGCCGCCTTAGCAGACTCGCTGGTTCCTGTATTTACTTCATTCATGGAAACCAATGTATGATCAACCGAATGTTGCAGGGATGCCATTTCTTCTGCCATTACTGTCACTGATTGTGTCATGTCATTAGAAACTGTCATAATATTTTTTAACAGTTCCTCAACTTTTATCTTTTCTAACTCTAAACGAGCACCACGAAACTTTGCAAATTTTCCTGTCAATACAGACGTATAAATAAAATATGCTACAACGATAACCATAACAAGTCCCTGTATTTCCAAAGAAACTACTCGTTCGCTGCTCACATCATCACCAAATGCTACCATGGCAACATTAGATAAATTAACAATAATAACTCCCACACCAATCTTAACAATGTATGCCAAGTCCAGATAAAGTGTCACAATAATCAGCATCGGAATAACATAGGTAAACACAAGGTCATTGTTTGCCGTAAATAAAACATATGTATACATAATGGCAAAACCAACAGAAACAACATGTGATACCACAGATGTATCATTCTTCTTGTTATATGATATCCAACCAATAATCAATGGTATAATACATAACGCCACCACTGAAAGTACGTAAGGTGTTGATCGGTTTCCTTTTGCAATTTCAGCCAAATAGGCTGCTGAAATAATACAGTTAAGAACCGTCATACACATCATCGATGCCCAGTTTGACTTTTGTAATTCCGATGATGCCGCCAATGTCTGTAACTCCTCTAAAGAAACGTTTTCCTGCTCCCTCATATTTTATCCCCCTTTATTTGATTATGTTCTCTCGTAGTCTCCGTGAAAACACTTATTAAAGTAACAAAAAACACTACTCTAATTATACCATATATCNNAATCCGCTTTTCTTATTACCACTCGAGTTTTATTTTGTTTTGATGCTTACCTTCTTTCCAGAGAATGCAATGCCAAATTTCAAAACATCACAAATGCCCTCTTCCTTCATTTCTGTATCATATTTTTTATCATTTATCTGTACCAACGCTTCCTCTGCAAGTTCACTAAGAGCATCCGCATTCAAATTCTTTTTCCACTTAAGTTCCATGATTATTCCAGGATATTTACTCTCTCTTGGAATAAGACTAATATCATATCGCCCCTCGCCAGATTCCCTGTTTGATTTAATCTTATACTGATTATCCATCAAAGCAATCAACCCAAGAACTAATCCATGATAAAAACCTTCTGCTCCAGCATCATAGAAACTAATAGATTTATCCATATATTCAGCAATGGCTTTTTGCATTCTCTTATAATCATTTGCATAAAGACTTTCCGCAATCTTATTGGCAGTTGTTCTCGTAATAGCACCAATCTGTAACAAATGTGCCAATATCTCGCTCTTATATACAGCAGCTATTTCCCTATTCGGAATTGATACCTCACAAAGATAAGAACCATCTGCCTGTAATTCTTTCTTTGGTGTCTTCAAATATCCGGCAACCAGAAGCAAACTATAGATATTTGCCGGTTCCTCTAAAAGAGACCTGTAAACTACATTCTGGTCAATTCTGACAATTACTCTTTCCCCTTGTAAAAGTGAATATAGTCTCTCCGTTATATCATCCGTTGCCACTTTAAGAACATCCTCTAGGATTTCATTCTTTCCGGTATTTACCCAATATGCCTGTGGAATACAGCCTTTAGATATATATTGGATTACCGACCAAGGATTATAAATTTCTGACGAGCCAAATAAATATCCATCATACCAATCTTTTAGTTCTTTTTCTTTATCAAGCACTCCATAATACTCAAGCATTTCTCTGACTTCTGACGAAGTAAATCCAAAGTATTTGTCATATTCTTCATCCATCACAGAATTCACTGTCAAATTATTCAGACCACTAAAAATACTTTCCTCGGCAATTCGAAGAATACCCGTCAGAAATCCATATGTCAAATTCTTATTATCCTTAAATGCTCCTGAAAAGAAATTCCTCATAAAACCAATAATTTCATCATAGAAATCTTTTGAATAACCTTCCTGAATCGGTGTATCATATTCATCTATAATAATAATTGGAGCTTTTTTATAATGCTTCGCAAGCATCTTGGACAATTTCTCTAACGATGCCGTCAAATCTACTTTTGAAGCATCTCCGTTTATGATTTTTGCAAAGTATGTTTTTTCATAGTCCGCAAGTTTGTCACTCGTTGCAAGTTCCTGATGTCTTCCAAACTCGTCCTGTAAGAGATTTCCAATCTTATTCAAAGTTTCCTTCCATGAATTAAACTTAACATCCTTGAAAGTAAGAAATATTACAGGATACTTTCCTTGGTGACCGCGATACTCCACACCGCATTTCCAAATTGCTTTATCCTTGAAATACTTACTGGTATCTTCATCAGATATCTCAAAAAACACTCTTAGCATATCCATATTCAGTGTCTTTCCAAAACGTCTTGGTCTTGTAAATAAAGAGACTAATGGTTTCCTGTCAAGAAATTCCTTTATAAGTAAAGTCTTATCTACGTAATAATAATCGGCCTGTGCTCTGACATAATCAGAAATACCAATAGGCAAGGTTTTATATTTATCAGCATTCTTCTTTGCATACTTTCCTGAAGATACTCTCTGATCATCAGGTTTTACTGCATCATCAGGAATAAGCCACTTTCTCCCTTCTTTCAATACTCCCGGGATTTTCCCTTTACTGCAAAATTCATTAATTCTGCGTTTAGATAAATTCCATTCATTTGCAATTTGCTCACTAGATTTCATAAAAGTGCATCTCCTTCAGAATCAAAATTTCACGTATACTTCCCTTTACCCCATTATAAACCTTTTCGAGCGGAATATCAATCACACTTTGATATTCCGCTCGAAATATAATCATCTCGCATTACCCTTTGTATATATATCTAACACTCAAGTCCTTAATACTATAAATTGCTTAACTAAATAACACTTCACATAATTAATGATTAAAAATCTCCAAAAAGGCTTTTGTATTTTCCTCTGTATTTTCCCCAAATACGGCAGAACCTGCAACGAAAACATTGGCTCCGGCATCCATTACTTCTTTCACGTTTGAAAGTTTGATACCTCCGTCCACCTGAATATCCACGTTAAGACCTCTCTCGTCAATCATTTTCTTAAGATCTTTGATTTTCTGAATCGAATATGGAATAAATGACTGTCCACCAAATCCAGGGTTAACACTCATAATTAACACCATATCCACCTGATCTAATACATAATCAAGTACATGAAGTGATGTGGAAGGATTAAGTGCCACACCCACCTTGCAGCCAAGTTCCTTTACCGCGTTGATGGTACGGTCAAGATGCTTGCATGCTTCTGCATGTACAGTAATCAAATCTGCCCCTGCATCTTTGAAATCTTTCAAATATCTCACAGGCTCATCAATCATCAAATGTACATCAAACACACATTTTGACTGCTTGCGGATAGATTTCATAATAGGCATTCCAAAGGAAATGCTTGGAACAAAACTTCCGTCCATTACATCGATATGAACATACTGTGCACCTGCACGTTCAATCGTTGCAATTTCCTCTCCTAATTTTGAAAAATCCGCTGATAAAATGGATGGTGCTAACTTATACATAAAAATCCTCCTAATATTTCTTCTTCTCTTTTAGTTCTTCATAGAACAAACAATAATTTTCATATCTGTTTTTATCAATACTACCGTCTTCCACCGCATTCTGTACGGCACAATCCGGCTCATGAACATGTACACAGCCTTGGAATCTGCATGTACCTTCGTATGGTTCAAACTCCGGAAAATAGAAACGCAAATCTTCCTTCTCTATATCCGTCACATACAACGAGGTAAATCCCGGCGTATCCATAATGAACGTGTCCTCTTTCAGACAAAACAATTCTGAATGTCTGGTGGTGTGCTTTCCTCGGTCAATCTTCTGACTAATCTGTCCGGTTTCCATCTGTGCCTCCGGCACTAAATGATTGATAGTGGTTGATTTTCCCACTCCGGAAGGTCCTGCAAGAACGGTGGTTTTATGTTCTAACAATTGTTCTAATTCCTGCAATCCCTGACCTGATTTAGAACTGATAAACAACACTTTATAATGTTTCTCATAAATAGATGCCAGTTTTTCTTTTTCTTCCTCAGATACCAACTCACATTTATTAAAGCAAATGACCGTATCCACGCCATTCTGCTCCATACTGATTAAAAACCGGTCTAACAGATTAAGATTTGGCGCCGGTTTTGCGCACGCAAAAATAACAACCGCCTGGTCAACATTGGCAACAGCCGGACGTATCAGACTATTCTGTCGTTCTGCCATTGATGTGATATTCCCAATCTTTTTCTCCTCATCAAGAATATCAATCTCCACATCGTCTCCCACTAGCGGTTTCATCTTTTTATTTCTAAATATTCCCTTAGCTTTACATTCATACAGGCCTTTCTCGCCTGTATGAATGTAATAAAATCCTGCAATTCCTTTTACAATTTTCCCCTTCATCATTCTGCTACCTTTGTAAATGAAACAGACTGTCTTCCATACTCTGTTCCATCTCTATAGATGACTAATGTTCCTGTACTATCTGAATATCCTTCAATCGTTCCAATTGGCAATGGGAACATAGACATATCACAGTTTCCTGAATATACTTTTTTACTCTTTCCATCCTGCTCTAAGATGATTTTTATGATTCCAGACTCCTCTTCATCATCAAATGGATTTGTTTCAATAGTTACATTTTTTGCGTAATACTTGTAGGTCTGCTGCTTTCCATTACTATAAGTAACTACAATTGCAGTACCTTTATCCACTGAATTTCCTGCAGAATAATTCTGTGAAATAATCTGTCCTGATGGATAAGTATTACTATATTCGTAACTTGCATTTGCAGTATCAAGTACTAATCCTAAACCACTTAAAATCTTCTTTGCTTCTGCCTTTGTCTTTCCACGAAGATCAGGAACAATTACTGATTTATCTTCTGGTCCCTGGCTTACATATATAACGATTGTCTCGCCTTTTCTTGCGTCCGAATTTGCACTAGGATTTGTCTTTACAACCGTTCCCTCTTTCTTGTAATCATCATATACACTCTGCTCTGTTACACTAAAGCCCTGAGCCTCTAAAACACTCTTTGCATCTTCTGCAGTTCTACCTGTAACATCTGTTACCTTGATTGTTTCAGCTCCTGAACTAACCGTAAGTTCAATTGTCATATCATCTTCAATCAAAGTGTCCTTTTGAAGACTCTGATCAAGAATAGTTCCTGCTTCTGCTTCAGATGATGCCTGTTCTTTTACATCGACTGTCAATCCCATTGTTTCAAGTTGTTTCTTTACATCATCAAGCTTTAATCCAACTACATCTGGAACTCTCTGCTCCTGCTTCTCGATAACTTTTTCAGTTGCCTGCGGACTTGATGTTGGTTCCTCATCCACACTACCGCCACCAAAACATCCACTCATTTTAAACACAATGTAGATGATAATAAATACGATTAAAATTCCGGCTAACACACCACCGGCACTCATTAACTTTTCTAATTTAGGATTTACTTCATCATCATCATAATCATCTTTCTTATCATTCTTTGTAGCAGACGTCTGCTCTGCTTCAAGAACTTCTTTTACCGGCTGGATCTTTGTATCCCCCGAAACATTAACAGCATTTCTAATCTGCTGCAATTCGTCCTGTGTCATGTTAATCGTAGGCGAACTGTTAAGCTGCTGGTCTGTCATAAGCTGTACAAAAGCTCCATCCGGCTGTGACAAAGCCAATTTTAAGTCATTAATCAAAGCTGATGCACTTAGATAGCGGTATTCTGAACGTTTTTGCATACATTTTTGCACAATTCGGTCTAAACTAACCGGAATGGATGGCTCCAAACTTCTAAGTGGAATTGGATCATCCTGCAAATGGCTAAGTGCCACTGATACTGTATTTTCCCCAACAAAAGGAACTCTACCGGTAAGCATCTCATACATAGTCACACCAAGTGAATAGATATCACTCTTTTCGTCGCTAAAGCCACCTCTTGCCTGTTCCGGCGACAAATAGTGCACAGAACCCATGGCATTTGATGTAACGGTATCGGAACTGATTGCCTTTGCAATACCAAAATCAGTTACTTTTACCTTTCCTTCACGGGAAATAATAATGTTTTGCGGTTTAATATCTCTATGGACAATGTGATTGCTATGAGCTGCTTCCATACCCTGTGCAATCTGTATGGCAATACCTACAGCCTCTTTTACACCAAGCTTTCCTTTTCTTTCTATAAAGCTCTTAAGTGTAATCCCCTCCACAAGTTCCATAACGATATAATACATATCATTTTCATCACCAACATCGTATACATTTACAACATTTGGATGTGATAAACCAGCTGCTGCCTGCGCTTCAGCTCTAAATTTTTCTACAAATTTTACATCATTACTAAATTCTGCTTTTAATATCTTAACTGCGACAAAACGGTTTAATCGATGGTCTTTTGCTTTATAAACATCTGCCATTCCTCCGCTTCCAACTTTGTCTATTATTTCATATCGGTCATTGATAAACATACCTGTTCGTATTGTCATCGTTCTCCTCCTTATAGCTGCATCTTTCTCAAGTACTCCTTTTACTTTCAAAATAAAAGCAAAACTTCCTGTTATTAAATCTGTACTAATACAACTCCGATATTGTCCCTACCACCATTGGCATTGGCAACACGAATGAGTTCATTTCCCTTCTCTTCCAATTCCATATCACTAGAAAGAATTTCTAATATTTCCTCATCTTCCACCATATTGCACAATCCATCAGTACACATCAATAGAATATCTCCTTCTATTACCTGAATTTCAAAGAAATCAGGCTGTACAAAAGGACCGGTTCCTATGGCTCTGGTAATGACATTTTTATTTTTATGGGTTCTAGCCTCGGATCTTTCTAACTCTCCAAGTCTTATCATTTCCTCTACCCACGAATGATCTTCTGTAATCTGTCTTAACTTTCCATTTCTTGTAAGATATGCTCTGGAGTCTCCTACATTTCCTACATATAAATCGTTCCCTAAAACAGTAGCAATTACTAATGTAGTTCCCATTCCATAAAGAGACGCATTGTGTTCTGCCTCACGATAAACTGTGATATTACCCTCCTGAATTGCCTCATCCATAATCTCAATTGGCAAACTTGACGATGTGTTTTTCACACATTTGCTGACTGTTTCCACGCAACATCTGGATGCATAATCTCCTGCCTGATGACCTCCCATTCCGTCAGCTACCAAAAATAGATTAGATAACGCTCCTATCGGTTCATCGTAACAGAAAACATAATCCTGATTCACGGAACGAACCCGTCCAACATCTGTCTTGGAAAATGCTTTCATGTTATTCCTCCTCTTTTTTGTTTATATAACTTCTTCTTAACTGCCCACATGCAGCATCAATATCTCTTCCCATTTCTCTTCTTATAGTAACATTTATTCCTAATTTTTCAAGTGTCACTTTAAAATTTTTCACAAAAGTTGCATCTGAATCTTTATAATCTCTCTCTTTTATCGGATTTACAGGGATTAAATTTACATGACAATTTTTTCCTTTTAACAATGCTCCAAGCTGTTTTGCAAACTCTTCGCTGTCATTTTCTCCCTGAACCAGACTATATTCAAAACTAACACGTCGCCCTGTTTTTTCAAAATAATAATCACATGCTTCCATTATTTCTTTGATGGAATATTTATTTGCAATAGGCATCAATCGCCTTCTTGCCTCATCATTTGGCGCATGTAGTGAAATTGCCAAAGTAATGGAAAACTTTTCATCCGCTAATTGTTTGATTTTTTCAACCAAACCACAAGTTGATACGGTAATATTTCTTTGACTGATGTTATAGCCATGCTCATCTGTAAGCATTCGGACAAATTTTACAAAGTTGTCGTAATTGTCCATAGGCTCTCCCGTTCCCATAACTACCACATTGGAAACCCGTTCACCCGAAATATTCTGAATGGCATAAATCTGTCCAAGCATCTCAGATACGGTAAGATTTCGTTCTAATCCTCCCAAGGTTGATGCACAAAAGTTACATCCCATACGGCAGCCAACCTGTGATGAAATACACACACTGTTACCGTGCTTATATTTCATAAGTACACTTTCAATCACACTTCCATCTTTTAAACCAAACAAAAACTTTGAAGTTGCTTTATCTTTTGAAGTCAACTTGGTAATCTCTGTCACCGGAGCTATGTAACATTGCTGCTGTAATTTTTCCCGCAATGCCTTTGACAAATTTGTCATTTCATCAAAAGATGTAACGGATTTTTCATGAAGCCACTGATAAACCTGCTTTCCACGAAAAGTTTTTTCCCCAAGCTGTGCCATGGTTTCCAATAATTCATCATAATCCAGGGATTTGATATCAATCAGTTCCATGCTACATCACTCCTTTCTCTGAAATCTTGCCAGAAAGAAACCGTCGGTTTGATGTATTCCGGGAAATAGTTGTAAATACCCTTGTTTTGTAGTATCACCTTGTAACTTTTTCGGAATATATGGATTTAATGATTGTAATTCCAAACCAAGATTTTTCTCTATCCAATCAACGTTTTCTTCATTTTCCTGATGATTTACGGTACAAGTACTATAAATCAATGTTCCTCCCGGTTTTACATAGGTAGAAACCACAGACAAAATCTCTTTTTGCAATGCTGCCAGCTCTTTGATACCTTCTTCAGAAGCCTTGTACTTGATATCATTTTTCTTTCCAATGACTCCAAGTCCGGAACAAGGAAGATCCGCAATCACCACATCTGCTTTTCCAACCCATTCCTCATCCACTTCTGTGGCATCCCAAATTTTAGGTTCCACGTTGGTATAACCTAATCTTTGTACATTTTCCATGATTTTTTCAACTTTCATCGGTGTCAGATCACGGCTGGATACTTTTCCGGTTCCATTTAGCAAATCTGCAGCATGCATGCTTTTTCCTCCGGGAGCAGCACACACGTCAACAATCAAATCACCTTTCTTTATATCAGCAGCTAACGAAACTAACATAGAGCTTTCATCCTGCACCGTAAAATATCCGCTTTTAAATGAGTTTAATTTTTGAAGATAATTGTAAGAACTTATCCACAACGCTGAGTCTACATAAGCAGCTTTATCCACATGAACCTCTTCTTCTTTCAACATAGCTGTTAATTCATCCATACTGCATTTTGATAAATTACAACGTATCGTGGTAGGCTTTTCTGAAAAACTTGCCTCAAGCATCTTCTCCGTAATCTCCATACCATATTGTTTCGTCCACATTTTTACAATCCACTCAGGGGTTGAATACTTAAGAGAAAGGTACAAAAATGGCTGTTCTTCTTTTTTGGGATAACTTAGTGTATCTTTCTTTCTCTCAATACTACGAAGAACACCGTTTACAAATCCCTTCAGGTTATGAAACCCTTTCTTCTGTGCAAGCTTGACTGCTTCATTACAGGCAGCACTTGCCGGAACCTGTTCCATATACAATAACTGATACACGCCCATTCGCAAAATGTTACGAATGACCGGTTTCATTTTTTTCACTTTCACTTTTGAGAACTGATTAAGTATATAATCAAGTTCTATCATTCGTTCGATGGTGCCCTCACAAAGTCTCGTCAAAAAAGCTCTGTCCTGCTTTTCTAAATGCTGATAGATTTGAAGTACCTGACCAATCACTGCACTACTGTATTCTCCATCTTCCAAAACTTTTATGAGAACTTCCAGGGAAATTTCCCGAACATTTATTTTTGACTTATCTGTCATTTTCTACGGTCTCCTCCAAACAATATAAGCAAACGAAGTAACTGTAAAATCATAGATACTGCTGCCGCTACATAAGTAAGGGCTGCCGCAGTTAATACTGACTTTGCCTGTCTTAGTTCCTGATCACGAAGCATTCCTGTTGTGCCAAGTATTTTAAGTGCTCTGTGTGAAGCATCAAATTCTACCGGCAATGTAACGATACTAAATAATACAGCAACGGCAAATGCCAAAATACCAAGGAAAATCAACGTGCGACTATATCCAAAAAATATTCCTGCTAAAATCAGTGGCCATGATGCCATAGAACAAATATTTACGGTTGGAACCATGGCAGATCTAAGCTTTAATGGTGCAAAGGCTTTTGCATGCTGAATAGCATGTCCGCATTCGTGAGCCGCAACTCCGATAGCCGCAACAGAAGTGCTGTTTATAACAGAATCTGATAAATGAAGCACTTTATTTCTTGGATCATAATTATCCGTCAAATCTCCTGAAATGTGTTCAATACGAACATCATAAATTCCTGCATTGTGAAGTATTCTCTCTGCCGCAGCTGCTCCTGTCAATCCGGAATAGTTTCTGACATTTTTGTACTTTGCAAAGCTCGCCTTCACATACAACGAAGCACCTAATGTCAATAACAAACCAAGAATGATTAATATATATGTTGAATCAAAATAATATCCTGAATACATGTATAACATAATACCGCCTCCTAGTTTTACTTATGTTCTTAAGAAATCTTTTTTATACTATAGCTATAATTTAGAATATACTATTCTTGAACAAAAAACTAGCTAAGAAATTATCTTTCTAATTTTGTCCCGATTTCAACCATGTTTCCACGAAGAAATGCGTCGATTTCCATTCTTTTTTTACCTTCCAATTGCACTTCCTCTAACGAAAGAAGTCCATCACCTGTCTTTACAATTAAAGAATTCTTTGTAACTTCCACAATCTGTCCTGCTTCTCCCGGCTTATCCTCATTTATAACTGTTGCATCCCAGATTTTAAGAGTTTTCCCTTTGTATCCTGTGTATGCACTTGGCCAAGGATTAAGTCCGCGTATCAATCGCTCAATTTCTACTGCAGATTTTGTAAAATCAATCAATCCCAGTTCTTTTCGAAGCATTTTTGTTTTTGTGGCTTTGTCATGATCCTGAGGTGTTCTTGTAGCTGTTCCATTTTCCAAATCTACCAATGTTTCCACTAATAATTTAGCGCCTTCTTCTGCAAGTTTATCAAACAGACTTCCTCCGGTTTCCTTTTCATCCAAAGGTACTACAACTTTTTTCAGCATATCCCCGGTATCTATTCCCTCATTCATAAGCATGGTAGTCACGCCACTTTCCTTTTCACCGTCAATAACTGCCCACTGAATTGGTGCAGCACCACGGTATTTTGGAAGCAATGACGCATGTACATTCACACATCCAAAACGTGGTAAATCAAGTATTTCTTTAGAAAGAATCTGTCCAAAAGCCACAACAACAATCACATCCGGATTTAATTCTCGAAGAATAGATACATATTCCTCATCCTTCACCCGTTCCGGCTGATACACAGTCAAATCATGTGCCAGTGCAGTTTCCTTTACCGGTGGAAATTGCATCGCCTTTCCTCGTCCCTTTGGTTTATCCGGCTGTGTAAATACTGCTAAAACTTCATGACCGGCTTTTATGATTTCTTCTAATGTTCCCACTGCAAAATCCGGCGTTCCCATAAATACAACTCGCATTTATCCACGTCCTTTCCTTTTTTTTGTTTTTTATTTTTATTCTTACTGCTCCATCTCTTCCTGAGCAGCCTCTAATTTTTCCTGTAATTCTTCATTTGAAAGCAAATCACCTTCTACTTTTTCTACATAAAGATGTCCATCCAAATGGTCAATTTCATGACACAGACAACGCGCCAACAATTCTTCACCTTCAATGATAAACTCTTCCATGTTGATATTATATGCCTTTACTTTCGCATAATTTGGTCTTGTAACCAATCCTGATTTACCAGGTACACTTAGACAACCTTCGTATCCTGTCTGTTCTCCGGATACTTTTAAAATCTCCGGATTGATAAGAATGATTGGATTTGGTTCTTCTCCCGGATCCACATCAATCACTACAATTCTTTTTAAAACACCTACCTGAGGTGCTGCAAGACCAACTCCCTGAGCCTCATACATTGTCTCAAGCATATCCTCGATAAGTTCTACAATTCTTGGAGTGATTTCTTTTACTTCTCTTGCTTTCTTTGTTAAAATGTCATCTCCAATTTCTCTGATATTTCTTAATGCCATTTGTTTTTCTTCCTTTCATTTTCTTTCTATTATTCTTTTTAATAACCGTTCATCGGATCCATATCAAAGGATACGGTCACATATTTAAACTGTTCAGAAAAGTGAATATATTCTTCTAAAAAGTTTTTTCCTTCAATCAACTGCTCTAAATCAGCAGATTTAAGATACATCACTTTACGATATCTGTCATTTAACTTATAAATCGTAGCATTTACCGGACCTATAAGCTGTATCTGTGGGAATTTATCTTTCACTGCCAAAGCTAACAATCTGGCTGTTCTATCCGGACGTTCCTGATATTTTGACGAAACCATAATCGCCAAAACATGTCCCAGAGGAGGATAATTTAACAATCCCCGATATGCCATCTCTTTTTCATAAAACCCTTGGTAATCCGCGTCTTTCGTCATCTCTATGCTATAATGCTTCGGATCATAGGTCTGAATGATAAATTCCCCCTGCTTCTTTCGTCTTCCTGCTCTTCCTCCTGCCTGGGATAGGAGCTGAAAGGTTCGCTCAGCGCTTCGAAAATCATTCATGTGAAGAGATAAATCTGCAGCCATGGCGCCTACTAAGGAAACATTTTCAAAATCATGTCCTTTGGCAACCATCTGGGTTCCAATAAGAATGTCTGCAAAACCGGCATTAAACTGGTTAAGTATTTTCTCATACTCTCCCTTTTTGCTGACGGTATCCCCATCCATTCGAAGAATTCTGGCATTAGGAAATTCTTTTCTTGCCATTTCTTCCACTTTCTGGGTTCCAACACCAAAAGAACCGATATATTTTGAACCGCAGCTTGGACAAACGCTTGGTTTTACTACTTCATATCCACAATAATGACACATAAGTTTTCCATTGTTGTGCTCTGTCAGGGAAACATCACAGTGTGGGCATTTTAAAACATGTCCACATGCCCTGCAACTAATAAATCCAGCATAGCCTCTTCGGTTGATAAAAAGAAGTATCTGCTTTTTTTGTTCCAGACATTCATTGATGCGCTGTGACAAATATCTGCTAAAAATGGAACGGTTTCTCGCCTTTAATTCTTCCCTTAAATCGATAACTGTAACATTTGGCAACTGACTGTCACCAACCCGTTCCTTTAATTCATACAACTTGTATATCCCCTGTTTTGCAGCATAATAGCTTTCCAAACTAGGTGTGGCAGAACCTAAAACCACACTGGCACCACACATTTCTGCCCGGTAAATGGCAACTTCCCTGGCATGGTACTTTGGCTGATTTTCATTTACAAAACTAGGTTCATGCTCTTCATCTAAGATTATAAGACCAATATTTGAAAATGGTGTGAACAAAGCGGAACGAGGGCCAATCATAATGGATATCTCACCATTTTTTGCTCTCTCATACTGATCCGAGCGTTCTCCATCCGATAATTTTGAATGAAGAACAGAAATACTGTCGCCAAACCGCTGATAAAATCGTTCCACCATAGGAACGGTCAATGCTATTTCCGGTATAAGAAAGATTACCTGTTTTCCCTCTCTTACCACCCGTTCCATCAATTCCATGTATACTTCTGTTTTTCCACTTCCTGTAACTCCGTGGATCAAATAGGTGTTTCGCACACCGTCTTCATATTCCTTCCAGATATCTTCCACAATCGTTTTTTGTGACTCAGTCAATGTCACTTTTCTCTCTTCGCAAACTCTCGTTTCCACCGGATTTCGATAAGTTCTTTCAGAAGAAATAGAAAGAATGCCCATCTGTTCAAAAGCTTTGATTGCCTCTCTGCTGACACCATAGTTTTTTATGGCATCGCCTATTTCAATCTCCGGGCAATCCATCAGTGTTTCCGCTAAAAGAAGTCTTGCTTTGTATTTCTTTCGCTCACACTCTGCACGAAAACGTTCCATACGCTCCATGGAAGCCTGAAGGTGGAGATATCTTACTTCTTTCTCCTTCATTTTTCGCTTCACAGGAAGCACCGTCCGCAAGGCGTCATTCATGGTAGCACCATATCGGTTTCGAATCCATGCAGCCAATTGAATGAACTGACTTTCCAAAACCATCCCATCCTGTAATACTTCTTTTAATGGTTTAATTTTGGCAGGATCAAATTGTGAACCCTCGGTTATTCCAAGCACAAATCCCTTTATAAGCTTATTGCCTGCTCCAAAAGGAATGAGCACCTGAGAGCCTACCTGAATGGTTTCTTCCCACTCTTTTGGAATTTCATATTCATAAAATTTATCCAAATTTTCATGCGAAATATTCACAATCACCCTTGCATAACTCATTAAACCTTCATCCAATCTTTCTATAAATCCATGCGCATCCTCACGGAGCGTTTCACTCAGTCAGAGCTTAAACTACGGCTGAGTTAGATACCTTCTTCCTGTCTGATTTCAGCAACAAGTTCTCTCTCATCCATATGATACTTTTTACCCTGAATTTCCTGATAATCTTCATGGCCTTTTCCTGCAAGCACGATAACATCGCCCTCTTTAGCATTGACCATACAGTAACGGATTGCTTCTTTACGGTCGGCAATCATAATGTACTCGCCGTCTGCTTTTTTCACTCCGGTTAAAATATCATCCATAATAGCCTGTGGCTCTTCATTTCTAGGATTATCCGAAGTAATCACCGTAAGGTCCGCAAGTTTCGAAGAAACCTCACCCATCTCAAAACGACGAAGTTTCGAGCGGTTTCCACCACAACCAAACATACATACCAGACGCTTTGGATTGTACTGTCTAAGGGTAGTCAGTAAACTTTCCAGACTCATGGCATTGTGTGCATAATCAATCATCATAGTGTAATGGTCAGACACAGATAATAACTCCACTCTTCCCTTTACTCTGATACCTTTTAGCGCTTCAATAATAGCTTCATCTTTCACACCGAAATGGCGGCAGATAGAAATAGCAGCCAAAGAATTGTACACACTAAAGTTTCCCGGAACATCAATGGCAACCTTCATGTTCATCTTTCCTGATATTTCATAAGAAACACCTAAAAATCCCGGTTGATTAAGAAGTTCTACATTGGAAGCTCTTAAATCTGCTTTTTCTGAAAAACCGAAGCTTTCAAGCTCGCAGGTATGTCCTTCCAAAACTCCTTCTACATGCTCATCATCAATGTTTACAATACCAACTTTACACTGCTTAAATAACATACCTTTGCAATACATATATTCATCAAAATCTTTGTGCTCATTTGGTCCGATATGGTCCGGTTCAAGATTTGTAAAAATACCGTAGTCAAAGGTAAATCCGCCAACACGATGTAACATAAGTCCCTGAGACGAAACTTCCATTACCACACATTCAATTCCTGCTTCCACCATCTCGCGAAATGTCTTTTGCACGATATATGACTCCGGAGTAGTGTTTACCGCTGGAATATGCTTATCACCAATGATTGTCTCAATGGTACCGATAAGCCCTGTCTTGAAACCTGTTTTTTCTAAGATAGATTTTACCATATAGGAAGTAGTCGTCTTTCCTTTGGTTCCTGTAATACCTATTGTTTTCAATTCTTTTGCAGGATATCCAAAGAATGCTGCCGACATACAAGCAAGAGCAAGTCTCGTACTATCTACACGAATGATAGTCACACCTTCCGGTGCACTAACTTCCTTCTCTACAACCACCGCTGTAATGCCTTTTTGTACTACTTCCTCCACAAAGGTATGTCCGTCAACCACAGCACCGCTGATACAGACAAACACACCATTTTCACATGCCTTACGTGAGTCAAAAACTAACTCTGTGATTTCTATATTTTCATTTCCTTGGACCACTTCATAGGATAACTTTTCAATCAAAGTTTTTAATGTCATTTTAAGCACTCCCCTCTACATTCTTTCAGGTGCTTCCATACCTAATAAGTCAACACAAGTCTCCAACACATTTTTTGTCAATGTAATCAAAGAAATCCAAGAACTCTGACGAGCCTTATCTTCCTCTGCAATAATTTTGTTTTCATGATAAAATCCTGCAAACGCATTTGATAATTCGTAAATGTACTGGCATACTTTGTGAGGTGCATTTTCTTCAAATGCATTTTCCATCATGTCATTAAACTTAGCCAATGCAAGCATCAAATCTGTCTCGCTCTTCTTTACAGGCGCAAGCATCTTAGCATCTGCATCCGGCGCACCGTTCTTTTCTGTGTATTTTGCCAAAATCGATTTGATACGCACGATAGTGTATAAAATGTATGGACCTGTATTTCCCTCAAATGATGAAAATCTTTCAATATCAAAGATGTAGTCCTTTGATGCCTGATTTGACAAATCACCATACTTAAGTGCTGCCACACCTACTTTACGTGCAATTTCTCTTGCTTCATCCTCGCTGATATCACGGTCAGAAACCTTGTCATATACGGCATCCGTAATATTCTTAATCAAAGTTTCCAGACGCATAACTCCGCCTTCTCTTGTCTTAAATGGTTTTCCGTCTTTTCCGTTCATGGTACCAAAACCAAGGAAAGTAAGTTTTGTGTCATCTCCAACTAACTTTGTCTTCTTTGCGCAACGGAATACCTGCTCAAAATACAACTCCTGACGCTTATCTACTACGTATGTGATGGCATCCGGCTTGAAGAGTTTCATACGCTCTACAATCGTTGCAAGGTCCGTAGTATTGTAAAGTGTAGCTCCGTCTGACTTAAGAATCATACATGGAGGAATTTCCTTTTTGTCTGTATCTTCCTTAACGTCAACAACTAACGCTCCTTCTGAAATGTACGCATATCCGCCGTCCTTCATACCCTGCACCATATCTTTGATATATGGCTGTGCGTCACTTTCTTTCTTCCAAAGATCAAACTCTACATTTAATTTTGTGTAGTTTTTCTTTAAGTCATTTACTGATACATTTAATATATGCTCCCATAATGCATAGTATCCTCTCTTACCGTTTTGTAAAAGGAATGTGGCATTTTGTGCTTCTTCACGATATTCCGGATGTTCTTTGGAATATGCGTTTGCATATGGATAAATTTCTTCTAATTCTGACATGGTAAATGGAGCTTCCTTTGGATATTCTCCTTCGTAATTGTCATCAAAATACACCCAGTCAGGATTACGTTTCTTACACTCAGTAATAATAAGTCCCATCTGCAATCCCCAGTCACCCAAATGAGCGTCTCCGATTACTTTATGTCCCATATATTTTCCAAAACGCTTAATACTCTCACCGATAATAGCAGAACGCAAATGTCCAACATGAAGTGGTTTTGCGATGTTTGGTCCGCCGTAGTCAATAATGATGGTCTTAGGATTTTTTGCTTCTTCTACACCATACTTAGGACTCATTGCCATATCTGAAACATAATTGGCAATGAACTCTCCTTTTAAAGTAATATTGATAAAACCAGGAGCAATTGCCTCGATTTTTTCAAAGGTTTCACTATTTTCCAAAAGTGCTACTACTTCATTTGCAATCATAATTGGTGCCTTTTTGTACTGTTTTGCTGCAGCCATGGCTCCGTTACACTGATACTGACACAAGTCCGGTCTGTTTGAAACGCTGACCATACCGAATTTTTCATCATAACCTGCTTTAACAAATGCTTCTGTAATTTCTTTTTTAATTTCAACGATAAGCTTTTCCATAGTTCTTTGCTCAATCCTTTCTTTAATTTTGCCTTCAACTTTGACAAAACACACGCAATTATAACTAGTGTACCACATTTCTCATCAAAAAAAAAGCACCAATCCTTCGGTGCTTTTTCTCCTTCTTTATTGATACCAGATATTTTTTAAGTTTTGTTTCTCTACGTGTGTCACATCTGATATTTCATAACTGAATTTTCGTATCATCTTTCCGGTTTTATCATATTCTGCGTAGCTTTTAGCATTTCCATAACTGTCTATTCTGTGATTATCATAATACTGCATATTTCCATTTTCTTTTGTATAAACAACATCCTGGGAACTGTCAATATTATATTGGGCAAGTGTTTCATCTACTAAAAATTTCTTAACATAAGAAAGTCTTGCATCAAATTTCTTTGTACCAACTCCATCGTATCTTGACCATTTTAAGTCCGGTCTTGTAGAAGAATAGCCATAATTGGAATCCCACACATACAAATAATACTGACCTTCCGTCAAAGCCGAAGATTTTTCAACTTCAATGTAACTTTGTCCAAATGGTGCCAAAAATACTTCTGCAGCAGCTCCTAAATCAAGCACACTGTTTGCCTGATCTTCCGCCTGCTTTGCATCCGCTTCCTCCTGCCCTGTTTTATCAAGGAGTCTTTTCTCCATGGATGTCTTTTTCCAGGTCTTTTCTTCACCAATAAGGAATGATATTCTCGGCGAACGGCTGGTGATATGTATCACTTTAAATATGGTTGACAATTCTCTGGAACTTACAAGCATTTCATCGCTGTTTACCTGTGCAATGGAATTTAAATCAATCCAGTTAAGTTTTTTGTTTTTTCCTATCTTTGCCTTCTTCACAACATCCGGCATAAACTGGTCCATACTAAATAGCTTAGTCACATGACTATTTTCCAGATCAACCGCAAGTATGGTATCCTTGATGGATTTATTTTTCTTTCCAGGCTCCGTAGCCATAATCCACATGCTTCCGTAACCATTGTACATCCATTGACCGTACTGTTCATATTTTCCAATAGAATATACATGTTCCACTGCTCCGTCAGAGGATATCTTTACAAAATGATTTGAATCAATGCCATAATACATTTTGCTTTCTTCCACAATGAGATTCTGGGTTGCACGTTTCACCAAAGGAATCTCTCCACGCAACACACCGCTATTGTCATAAAGCCAGATGTCTTTCTTTCCATAGACAACATAAAATCCATTTGACATCTTTTCCTCGCTTCGACCGGAAGTCATGGAAATCTTTGTATCTGCCCCAGATGACAATTTAGGCACCTGCACGGAATACACTTTTTTATCAAGGATTTCATCCTCTTCACTGTATATTTCCATCACTAAGATATTTCGCATTCCTGGCACAAAACCAGTCAATTGGTACTCATGCTCTCTTGTGTTAGAAACATCATCTCCCACTCTCACTTTTCTTGTGAAATTAGGGATATTATTGTCATCCACCTGTATGGTATATCTTAAATAACAGTTTTCCGTAGTTTTAAAATATGTGTATAAGGATAAATGATTTGTTCCGTAACAATCCCAAATCCAAAGTGGGCTTTCAAAATTATAAATATTTTTCTTCTTTTTCTTCTTGATAAATTTATTCTGACTTTCCGTATAATTACCAAAATATACATCTTTTAACTGCTTTTCTGAAGTATCTAACGGAATCTTTATAATGGTTCGTTCTTCATAAACCGGCTTTTTCTTTCCATCATCTACATCCAGTTCCAGCAATTCTTCCTCTTTTTCTGCCGTTTTAATTTCATTGCCCTGTTTCATAAGATAATAGCTTCCTGCCCCTAATGCCGCAACCATTATCGTACTTGTAACCAACATGGTTTTAAGTAATTTCTTCATAAAGCTCCCCCTCGTATTGCTGAAATTAACCCCAAATTATCTAACTTATTCTTTCAAACCAATCCCATAATAAATCCAGACCGGCTTTTACTAACCTCTACATCTTTGTGATACACAATAACGTAACTCAAAACATAAGTAACGACTGTTTTAACAACGTAAATAATGAAATATGGTCACTTTGTTCATACACTACATTCCGAATATATACCGGACGGTCTGTAATCAGATTGTCAACGCCTAACTGGCTTAGACGAACAGCATCCTCTTTATTATTTACCGTCCATACATAAACTTCTTTACCATATTTATGTGACATTCTCACCACACGTTCATTTATCATAGTGGAACGCATACTGACAAAATCAATCTCTCTATCTAAATAATATCGACCATAGGCAGTAGATAATATATATCCGGTACGAATATCTTTCGTAAGTTTCTTAACCTTTCTCAAACTCTTTTTACGAGCTGATGTTATGACACACTGTCTACTAAAGTCATATTCTTTTATAAGATTAACTACTTTTTGTTCAAAATCTGCGGATGCATTTTCTGATTTTATTTCTATGTTTAGTTTTACTTTTCCTTTACATGCTTCCAACACTTCCCTTAATGTAGGAATTTGAGTGCCTTTATATTTCTCGGAAAACCATTTTCCTGCATCTAACTGTTTGATTTCTTCCAATGTCAGATCACAAACTTTTTTTGCAACCCCTGTTGTCCTTTTCATTGTAGGATCATGCATCAAAACAACTTCTCCATCTTTCGTCTCCTGCACATCAATTTCCACATAATCTGCCTCAGTATCTAATGCCAGCTCAATAGCAGGCATTGTGTTTTCCGGTGCTTTTCTTGAATCACCACGATGAGATGTAATTCCCACTTCTCCCATATGAGCAAATGTCACATTTCCACCATTTGCAACCTGATCATATACCAAGATAACATCTACCGCAACTAAGACAATTGCAATAATGCCCACAATTTTCATCTTCTTATAAGTTGATGCATCGGCAGATACCATGTATTCACTTTTTTCGGTATTCTCCCCCTGTTTTTCTCTAATTACATGGAACAAACGGAAATTCCCACACACATGAAATGTCATATTAAATACTATCGACATAACGAGAGTGATACGATACATCTGCGTCTGCATAGACACAAGTACTGCAATTCTCATTTGTTCTTCCACAAACAGACGAATAAAAATAACACAAAATCCCATAACGATATAATAAAAAGCTATGGCAATAAACGAAGCAACTACCGTCCAAAATATCCATTCTAAAAATGCATGTATAAAATGATGTTTCAGTAGTTTATGATTATTTTTCCTTGCTTCTTTAAATCCCTGTTTTTCAAAAATCATATATGGCAATGTAAACAGTTCCAAAAACACAAACATAATCAAGACAATCATAAAAATGTTCAGATAATATTTTGCATATGATAATTTCATAAAATTGCGAAATACATACTTTAAAGATGGTATTTTATGAAATGCAATTCCAACTGTCAGGCTATTTTGAAGCAGAATATTTGCCCCCACCAAAAGACCAATGCCAATTCTTCTTTTTCTGATGATATGAAAAACATCTTTTATAGTCCAAATCAAACTGTTCCATATTCTTGGAAAACGTTTCAATTTTGCAAAGTACAAATAATGGTAACTAAAGCCATAAATGACCGACATAAATAATCCTAATACAAAAAACAAACCAAACACATACGCTATTACGATAGGCTTTGCCATAAAAGAAAACATCATCTCTGCAGTGATATAACTGTATCCATACATTTTAAGGATTGACTCTAATATTCTCTGCGCCAAAGGTTCAATCCAAAAGCACATGCCAAAAATATACCATGGAACAAGCACATAAATAAGTTTCATCTTATCCCACTGAATTTTCCATACACTCCACATTTCCTTTGCTGTTTCTTTTATCTTTCCTACTCGCTTCAACTACATTACTTCCTTTTTGCTTTAAAATTGAGATATTTCGGTACCACAACCAATTTTATTATATCATTTTTCGAAAAACATTGCTAGAGTAAGAGATTGCAACAAAATTTTAACTTTAAAAGTAACGTATCCAAACATAATTACACATAAACATGTATTCTGCTTTGGATACGTAAAACATTTTTAAAGAACAAAGAGTTTTGCTTGCAAAACTCTAGCGCGACCGCGGTATTGCGCAGCAATTAACTCCATCTCCGCGGTCTGCGCATCCTTGCGGAGCGTTTTTAATGTAATAGGAAATTGCATCGCAATTTCCTATTACATTAAAAACAGACCAACTATATTGATATACCCCCTGTCATGTAGTCAGGGGGCATATCATACCGTTTGGTCTTTTTTTCTATTTCATATTTCAAGTAACCTGATAAAACTTATATTCTATCAGAACTCATTCCTATTGTAAATTATTTTACTGTCACTGTCTTTGTCACTGTCTTTGTCTTCTTCTGAGCATCCTTAACTGTAACTGTAATCTTATATTTACCTTTTTCTGTCGCTTTCCATGTAAGAGTCTTGCTTGATGAATATGCTTTTGATTTTACTTTTTTGCCCTTTGCATTCTTAATCACATATTTATACTTGTATGACTTAACTCCACCTGAAACAGTTACTGAAATCTTTGTATTCTTTTTCACTTTAAGTCCTTTTGCAGTAACCTTAACAGAAAGTGCTTTTGCAACTACTTTATAAGATACCTTTTTAGACTGTGTCACACCAGTATCGTCTGTTGCCAATACTTCGATTGTATATGTTCCGACTTTCTTAGGAGTGAAACTGTACTCATCTTTTGCTGAATATTCGCTTGTATATGTTGGTGTAGTTGCACTTCCTAAGTATACATTATACTTGTATTTTGCAGTTCCTGTTGCACCTGTAACTGATGTATATACAGTTACTTTCTTTCCAACTGTCACTTTCTTCTCTGGCGAAACAAGTACATCTGCAATCTTCAAAGATGAAATTGGTGCAACGGTTGGCTCAGGTGTAGCAGTTCCTGAAGTTGTTGGTGTTGGTGTAATCTCGCCTGGTGCTGCTGTTGGTGCGTTTGCATCTGGTGTTGCTGTTGGTGCTGCAGTTGAAACCGGTTCTTCCTTAACTACTGCAACCAATGCTACATATGCAGCACGAACTGTTCTTGCGGCTTTGTTGATTTCTAACTGTGTTGCAGATTTATTCTCTGCTACAGCCTTTGCTGCTGCCACAGCTTCTGTAAGTTTTGCATATGTTTCTTTCGTATAATCCTCTGCCTTATAGCTTTCTGCATTTGTAAGTGCTGCTTTTAATCCATCGTTAAATACTGCAGGTGCTTCAGCAGAACCGGCTGCTTTGCACTCCTTGGTAGCATTGTACAAATCATTTCCATTTGTGTCTTTTCCGCTTGGATTTGAATCCAACTTAACAGTAACAACACCACTTACATCTGACATGGTATCTGTCTGCTTACCTGCTGACTTACCAGCATTGATAATAAGATTAAACTTGGCATCTCCATCAATCACGCCATCTGTGCTAATGCTATATGTTCCATCTGCATTCTTTGTCATTGCTTTTCCTGGCCAAGCTCCCAATAACTCATTTGTCTTTCCTGACACTTCTGTCCATGCATATGCATAAACCTCTGAGAATGGTGCAGAAGAAACCGTAATGCTTCCTTTTCCACTTCCTGTTGCAAGTGATTTCACACTATCATCCAAGTTATCAATTGCTGCCTGATATGCAACTGCAGTGCCACCAGTCTTTAAAAGTGCTTCTGCTGCCTGCAATACCTCAGACGCATCTGCTAATATTTCTGCTGTATTTGCTGTGTTTGCTTTTGCTTCAACGATTGTAGTTCCAGCCTTTGAAACAGCTTCTGTCAATGCATCTTTTGCTTTCTTCTGAGCAACAAGTGCATCATATGCTTTCTGTAATGCGTTCTTTGCTGTGCTGATTTCTGCATCTGTAGCATCAGATTTAGCTACTACTGCTTTTGCATTTGTCAATGCAGTCTGTAATGCTTTCCAGCTTTCTGTTTCATAATCTGCCTCTTTAAGTTTTGCTGCTTCCACAGTTGCAATCAAATCTGATAAACCTGTAGTTGCAGAAACAACCTTAATTGTAACAGTCTTTGATGTTTTATTTGTTCCATCTGTTGCTGTAATGCTTACTGAATATGTTCCTGCTACAGCCTTGTCCCATGTAAACTTACCTGTTGCTGCATCAAATTTTGCACCTTCCGGTAAATTTGCAGCACTTAATGTAATCTTTTCTGCTCCAGTTGCTGTTGCTGTAAATGAAACAGCCTGTCCAGGAGTAGTTTCGATGCTTGTTTCAGTTGTTTTCAATGTAATGCTTGTCTTTTCTTTTCCTACATCCGGATTTGCATCAAATGTTTTCTTAGGAACAGCCACTACTACTGACTTTCCTGGTACTTTAATAGAATTACTGTTTACTGTTTCTACACCTTTTACAGATGCTTTTGAACCATTTGAAACTAATACCCATGCAGTTGAACCGTCTGATGCGCTAAGAGTAGCTGTTTTGTCAGCATTGTCATTATTAATTAATACTGCAACCTGGTTCCACTCACCTGAAACATTGTTTGATAAGTAGTAACCAATGCTGTGGATGTTATAATTACTACAGTTTGTAAAGCTATCTATATTTGTAAGATTGCTGTTTCCTACTTCACGGAAGCCACCATTTGGATCATTTCCTGGTATCACGCTTCCCTTTGTCGTGTATTCATTTCTGAAGCCAGAAAATGCTTTACGAACACCAATCATTCCTTGGAAGAATTCCACACTTTGNNAATCTAACTTATTAACATCTGGACCTGAAGAATAACTATCTGCATCATTATTTTTTGTTCTACAGAATTCTTCACCGGCATGTAAAAAGCTACCACCATGGGAAGTTAAAACAATTGCACCATCCATCATGTTTAATTTGGTAAGTAAATCATTATCCTTTACTTTCTCTGCCATTTTATCCCAAAGTGTTTTATTGTCATGACAAGAATCATAGGTCACTGTCTGATTAGAATTTCCGGCAAAATAAGCTCTCCAATGTCCATAATCATTTTCCCCATACTTATCTACACTTTTACCTGCTGCACCTTGAATCATACCAAAAATACCAAGCGGATACTTTTGTCCATCAGTATCTGATGGTATCCCATCCAAATTTTGTTGTAACAGTCCCGTTTTTCCTTCATGAGATGGATTTGCTTCACCATGTAAGGAATCTCTACCTGTATCATTAAAGAAACCAATATTTGAAGATGCTAATTCTTGTGCACTCCATTTTCCAGCATGAGTAGAATCTGAACCACCAGCAGTCCATCCTTCTCCATAAATCAACATGGTATTTTTTCCAAAAGTTGCATCCATATCATAACGAATATCTTTCATAATCTGATTGTCATATAATCCCATCAAATCTAGTCGGAAACCATCTAAATTGTACTCATCCGCCCAATACAACATTGATTCACGTATAAATTTATTTGCCATATATGCTTCTGTGCGCACCTCATTACCACATCCAGATCCATCTGTTTGTACTCCATTAGAATTTGTTCTGTAGTAATAATTTGGCACAAAATTATCATATGGTGAAAACGTCATATAATCTTTCTTTTTTTCAGGATTATATGTGTGGTTATACACAACGTCCATGATTACTTTAATTCCTGCATCATGTAACGCCTGTATCATCTGTTTCATTTCATTGATTCTTACATTTCCATCATATGGATTTGTGGAATATGAGCCTTCCGGAGCATTAAAGTTTGCCGGATCATATCCCCAGTTATAATTATCGTTCTTTGTTTGTTGCGTTTCATCTACTGAACCATAGTCATACATAGGCATAATCTGCACATGTGTAATACCCATTTTTTTCAAATATGCAATACCTGTATCATAATCTGTTCCAGATAGTTTTGTTCCATCTTCCGTAAATGCAAGATATTTACCTTTGTTCTCCTCTGAAAAACCAGCTTCAGTTCCCATATATGAAAAGTCATTTATATGTACTTCCCATGTGACCATATCTGATAAATTTTGAGCTTCTCTCGTATAATTTTTATCCCAATTGGCAGGATCTGTACTATCAAGATCAACAACCATAGCTCTCTTACCATTAACACCAACTGCCTTTGCATAGATATCAGCAGATTCCGTAGTATTTCCATTGTTGGTTACTTTAAATGTATAATAAGTATTTACAATATCACCTTTAATGGTAGTAGCCCAAACTGCTCCTGATTTTGTCATCTCTACTTCTTCAATTTTCTTTGCTCCGGCTTCAGAATCAGAACCAGTAGTATATCTACACAAAACAACCTTACTGGCTGTTGGTGACCATACCTTAAATGTAGTCGCATCTTTTGTATATACACATCCCAAGTCATCACCATCATACTTGTTACTTTGGTCAAAACTAGAATTATACTGTTTATTATAGCCTCCAGATGTATTAACCGCTCTCTTTAATGGTAAATTCACTCCACTTCCCTGTGTTGCTGCAACTTGTGTAACATCAACATCTACGTTTGTACTAGCAAAACTAAGAGATCCTGTAGGAAGCATCGTAACTGTCATGGCTGTTGCCAATGCAACACTTCCTGCACGTTTGATTAATTTATTGCTCATCGCATATTCTCCTTTCAATTCCTGTTTCATGTGAATTCCATTCTATTACAATTCTTTGTCAAAATTGTATCAACACAACATATATATTTTACCGAATTTTGTATTTTTTGTAAAGTTTTACAATAATATTCGAAAAAAAATAAAAAGAGGCTGTCGCAATAACAATTTTATAAATCGTTATTGTGAGGCTCCCGTTTTTATATTTTTAGAATTTTTTCTGTTTTGGGGTAGAACTTTTTAAAAAAGGGTAGACTTCCCCTATGAAAATAAGATTCGTTTTTCGATTTGAATTTTTAAAAGCTATGCACTTTGTTTCAATGAAAATAAATGTCTTCCAGTTTTTCCGTTTTGTATTTTATTATGAAGTTTGTTTATGTTGTGCGCTATTGCTAACAGTATACTTTCGGCTGTAACATTTTGTGTTCCTCGGCTCAAATACCTTCGGAAAGACAATTGCTCGGTTTGATAAAGGAAATCTGTCCATTCTGTTCAATGAAAAGATAGTTTTCTTCACTTTCGTATCCTGCATCAGCCACATTTTTTTCATACTTAAAATCTAAATATTCCTCTGCTTCCGTGTTCTTGGCGATACCGAATTTATTCTCTTATAAGTTGAATATAGGTCAGTCAAATCCAAACCCTTCACAAACTGACTTAGTAATCGCACAGAATCATCTTCCGGAATAATTGTTTCGATATTTAATGGAAGTTTTAATTGATATCCATCTGAATTTTGAGTATAATCTTTTTGTAATTTAATGTGTTTGTGCATACATTAAGTTTACACCAACTGTCAGACTTTTTCGAGGTCTGGCAGTTATTTTTGTTTGCGCGCCATGGGCGCGCTCTAACGGGTGCAAGTCCCGAACACACCCAGGTAGTGGGAAGTGTATAGCTGAACAGCAAGGGTGTCTATCGTGAGGTGGAATCTGAATTATCCAAGTAGAATTATTATCCGAGAAG
>LXOW01236823.1_pt1 | contig 36638 bp, 18 predicted proteins | sample 1368591 | NCBI WGS metagenome assembly LXOW01 (sample SAMN04884650, study PRJNA319009) | bovine gut metagenome | isolation source: Cow rumen | host: Bos taurus | place: Italy: Legnaro (PD) | collected 2014-07-09
TCTGGAGACCGACAAGGACCAGTCCATCAAGCTGGCCGTGGTGGATGCCCAAGGCAAGCGCGTCAAGGGCCACAAGATCGAATACCGCGTGTTCAAGACCGGTTGGAACTGGTGGTGGGACAATCCCGGCGGAGAGCTGGATTCCTACGTGAACGGCAACTCCGTCCAGAAAATTGCCTCCGGCACCCTTACTTCAGGGGCCGAAGACACCGGCTTCAACATCCGGGTAGACTACCCTGAATGGGGCAACTACCTCATCCTGGCCAAGGACCTCACCTCCGGCCATGTGAGCGGAACCTTCGTGACCATTGACTGGCCCGACTACCGCGGCCGCGCCAATAGACAGGATCCCGAAGCCCTCACCATGCTCACCATCTCCACCGACAAGCCTTCCTACCAGGTGGGCGAGAAAGCCACGGTTTACATCCCGGCCGCCAAGGGCGGTCAGGCTCTGGTATCCCTGGAGAACGCCGGCGGCGTGCTGCAGCGGGAATGGGTAAGCCTTTCGGAGAAAGATACCCCTTATAAGTTTACCGTAGAGCCCGGAATGGCTCCCAATATCTATGTACACGTAACCCTGCTGCAGCCTTACGGCGCCACGGAGAACGACCTCCCGCTGCGCATGTACGGTGTCCAGAGAGTGAAGGTGGAAAACCCCGCCTCGCACCTGGAGCCCGTGATTACCCTGCCGCAGGTCCTGCACCCGGACGAGGAGTTCACCGTCAAGGTGGCCGAAAAGTCCGGCAAGCCCATGACCTACACCCTGGCCATCGTGGACGAAGGCCTGTTGGATCTGACGGCCTTCAAGACCCCCAACCCTTGGAACTACATGTACAAGAGCGAAGCCCTGGGCGTCAAGACCTGGGATCTGTACGACCAGGTGGTGGGCGCCTTCAGCGGCAAGTTCTCCCCCATCGCTTCCATCGGCGGCGACCAGGACAACGTGGTTAGTGCCCGAAAAGACAACCGCTTCAATCCCGTGGTGCTGTTCCTGCAGCCCAAGACGGCCGATAAGAACGGCGATGTGCTCAAACTCAAGCTTCCTACTTATGTGGGCAGCGTGCGTGTGATGGTGGTAGCCGGTCATGAAGGAGCCTTTGGTAATGCCGAAAAGACCGTGCCCGTTCAGAACCCGCTCATGGTGGTTACCACCCTGCCGCGCGTGCTGGGCATTAACGAAGAATGCCAGATCCCGGTGAATGTGTTTGCCATGGAAGACGGCGTGAAGGAAGCCAACGTATCCGTGAAGGTGGATGGCCCCGTGAAACTGGAAGGTGCCACCTCGCAGAAGCTTACCTTTGCCGCCAAAGGCGACCAGCTGGTGAAGTTTGCCCTCAAGGCCACCGGCGAGGAAGGCGTGGCCCACATTACTGTGGAAGCCGCCGGCTCTGGTCACAAGGCCACGGAAACCATTGCCCTCACGGTGAAGAACCCCCAGCCTGAGATTGTGACGGTAAGCCGCTTTACCCTCAAGCCCGGCGAGAGCCGCAGCGTAGAGAGCGGCCTGCTGCAGCTGGCCGGCTTCCCGGCCCCCGACGCCCGTGCCTGGTACGTGAACATGAAGAACTACCCGTACGAGTGCGGTGAACAACTGAGCGCCCGCGGCCTTACCCTGGTAAGCCTGATGCCCCTGCTTTCCGAGGAAGATGCAGCCGAAGCCAAGACCCTCATCCCCACTTATATCTCCAAGCTCTACGCCCGCCAGAACGCCGACGGCGGCTTTGCCTACTGGAGCGGGAACAGCAGCGATACGTGGGTGAGTTCCATGGCCGGACACTTCCTTACCGAAGCCTCCAAGGCCGGCTTTGAAGTGAACGCCGGCGTGCTCAAGAACTGGAAATCTTACCAGAAGAAGATGAGCCAGGTGTTCCGCGTGGCCGGAGACAACTTCTTCTCCAACCTGGACGAAGCCTACCGCCTGTACACCATGGCCCTGGCCGGTGAGGCCCAGGTATCCGGTATGAACCGCCTCAAGGAAGCCGGCAAGATTGGAGACCGAGCCCGTTACATGCTGGCCGGCGCCTACGCCCTCAGCGGCAAGGCCGCCCTGGCCAAGGGCCTGCTGGAAGGCATTGGAAAGGACTTCCCGGAATACGAGCCTTACAACCTCACCTACGGTACCGGCTACCGTGACCGCATGGTGGCCCTGGATGCCCTGGCCCTTTGCGAGAACATCCCCGAAGCAATCTCTGTTGCCTCCGAACCCGCCAACGAGTACATGAGCACCCAGGAGACCGCCTTTGCCGCCGTGGCCTACCGCCACCTCTACGACAAGGTGCCCACCTCCGACTTACGGGTGAGTTTGGGAGACAAGAACCTTTCGGCCGATAAGAGTCTGGTAGAGAGCCTGGCCCAGGAGCAGGTGGTGAAGAACGTCTCCGACGGTCCCGTATACGGCACCCTGGTCAAGACGCAACGCACGGCAGTGCGCACTGCCACCTCCAACGGTCTTAAGTTGGAAATCAAGTATAATTCGGCCGAGACCGGGGCTTCCGTGAACCCCGCTTCCCTGCCGCAGGGCACCCGCTTTGTGGCCACGGTGAAGGTGACCAATACTTCCTCCGTCAAGGGTTACGAGAATCTGGCCCTGAGCTTCCCCGTTCCTTCCGGCTGGGAAATCCAGAACGAGCGCCTGACCGGTGGAGCCTCCGCCGACGACGGTTATGACTACAAGGACATCCGGGACGACCGCGTGAACTGGTTCCTCGCGCTGCCCGCCGGCCGCTACAAGACCTTCACCGTGCAGCTCCGTGCTGCCTATGAAGGCCGCTACATGCAGCCGTCCGTGGTAGCCGAAGCCATGTACGAGCCCGCCGTCCAGGCTGCCACCGCTTCCGGCACCGCCAGTGTCACGCGCTAAGATAATAGGGATTAGCATTGTGGCAGCCACGCTTTTGGCGTGGCTGCTTTGCCTGCCGCGGAACCTGTTCAAGGATACGGTGTACTCCACGGTGGTGGAAAGTGCCGAAGGCGAACTGCTGGGCGCCCGCATTGCGGCCGACGGGCAGTGGCGGTTTCCGCCCTGCGACACCGTGCCGGAGCGCTTTGCCACAGCGCTGGTCCAGTTTGAAGACCGGCATTTCCGGTGGCATCCGGGCGTGAACCCCGTGGCCATGGGCCGCGCGCTGGTGCAGAACCTGCGCAGCGGACACGTGGTGAGCGGCGGCAGTACGCTCACCATGCAGGTGATCCGCCTCAGCCGCCAGAAGGAGCGCACCGTCAAGCAAAAACTCATAGAATCCGTACTGGCCACGCGGCTGGAGCTGCGCTATTCCAAGCGGCGCATCCTGGCACTGTATGCCTCGCACGCTCCCTTCGGAGGCAATGTAGTGGGACTGGAAGCCGCAGCCTGGCGCTACTTTGGCCGCCCCGCTTCGGAACTCTCCTGGGCCGAAGCCTCCACCCTCGCCGTCCTTCCCAATGCTCCCGCCACGCTCCACCTGAGCCGCGGGCGGGAGGAACTCCTGCAAAAGCGCAACCGCCTTCTCAAACGGCTGCTGGAGCATGGAGATATTGGGGCCGATACTTATGAATCGGCCTTGGAAGAGCCGCTGCCCGAAGCTCCGCTGCCGCTACCGGCCTATGCCCCGCATTATGTAGAGAGCTGCCCCAAGGGGGTCCGCACCCGTACTTCGCTGCGGATAGGGCTGCAGAAAGCCGTATCGGCCGTGACCGACCGGCAGAGCGACGACCTGGCCAAGGAAGGCGTGGCCGACCTTGCCGCCGTTGTCATGGACAACCGCACCGGCGAGGTGGTGGCTTATGTGGGGAATGCATCGGCCTACCGGGAGAGGCCCGGCGTACAGGTGGACATTGCCGCCTCTCCGCGATCCACGGGCAGTATTCTCAAGCCGTTCCTGTACGAGGCCGCCCTGGAGGAAGGCCTCATCCTTCCCCGCACGCTGCTACCCGATATTCCCGTGAACCTGGGCGGTTTTGCCCCCCAGAACTTTGACCGGCAGTTCTATGGCGCCGTACCGGCCGCCGAGGCCCTGGCCCGTTCCCTCAACGTTCCGGCCGTATTTCTGCTGCGGCAATACGGCGTGCCCAAGTTCCACTCCCTGCTGCAGGCCCGCGGCCTCACCACCCTCACCCAGGCGCCCGACTACTACGGCCTCTCTTTGATCTTAGGCGGAGCAGAGGGCCGATTGGACGAGATTACGGCCGCGTATTCCGTCATGGCCGGCTCCAACCGGGCATCCCTGGCCACCTGGTACACCCTGGATGCCCTCAAGGAAGTGAACCGGCCGGACGAGCTGGACTGGCGGCTCATCCGTTCCGTCCGCAAGGCGGCGTGGAAAACCGGCACCAGCTACGGCTTCCGCGATGCCTGGGCCGTGGGAATGACGCCGGAATATACCATTGGCGTATGGGCCGGCAATGCCGACGGCCATGGTGTACCGGGCCTCACCGGCGCCCGCACCGCCGGTCCCGTGATGTTTGACATCCTTAACCTCCTCCCGGCCTCCGATCAATGGTTCGAGATTTCTTGTCATTCTGAGCGTAGCGAAGAATCTGTATTTGCGAACGTATGTACAAAATCCGGCTTCCTGGCCGGGCCGGAATGCCCGGAGACGGAGGAGATGCTCCTTCCTTCGGCCTGTCTTCAAAGCGATCCCTGCCCCTATCACCGGAATGGGGAATTTGTGCTGTCGCCGGCTATGGAATGGTTCTACAAGCCGCATCATCCGGAATACGTGGGGGCTGGCAGGAAGGCTTCTTCGGCCCAGGCTATGGAGTTTATCTATCCCTCTTCCGGCACGGTGCTGTACCTCCCCCGCCAGCTTTCCGGCGAGGTGGAAGGCGTTGTGTTTCGCGTGGCGCACCACAGTGCCGACGCCACCGTCTTCTGGCACCTGGACCAGACTTACGTGGGAGAAACCCGGTTTATCCACGAGCTNNGGTTTACGGTGGCGGAATGATCAATACTGTGAAAAAGCCTTATAGGTAAAGTTGGAGATAAGGATGGGACTCTCGCCAACCGTAACAATCATAGTCTTTACCGGATTGGCTTCCGGAGATGATATAGGTGTTTTAGCCTTAGCGTACTCACTTTCGGCGTCGTCATAGGCCAGCCACTCGTACCAGCCATTGCTGCCGGGATATTGGAACCAAGTTCCGCAACCGTCCGCAGGCTCGCAGGATGCAGGTTGGTGCCCTTCCACAAATTTGAAGAAAGCGCCGAAAAAATACTGATTCTTAGATTTGTCCTCAATACCACTGATATCAAGATTACCGGAAATCACCTTCAACTCATAACGGCTTCCCGACACTACGTTACCACCGTTATCCTGTCCCAGGTATAGTCCACTCGAATGTTTCACCGGATCAGGAGCGTCACCTAGAGGGGTGAAGACAAGATGGAAAGAACAGTGATCAGTACTATTATTCGCGGGCTTGAGAATCTTTGTTGCAGTGTCGTAATTAGACGCTGTAAAATGACCGGTATGAAGACGCGTTTTTCCTGTCAGTCGCTGATAAGTGAAGGTTTCCGTTACATAACCGGGGCTGGAAAGAACCAGAGTGATAGGATCATCCTTATGCTTACTCACTGTCTTTAACCGAAGTTCATGATAAAAACTGTTCACGCTGGCGTCCGCAACATCGGGCACACAAGGATAAGAGGACGGCGAATCAGCCTTAACACCGGATTTGTTATTGGTATTGGAAACGACTGTTCCTTCCGAGTCTGTAAGCGTAATCTCAGCATCCGGGCAATCGGGGTCATCATAATAGCCAAATAATAAGCCACGATCTGAAGAATTGCCATCTTGTTTGGCACTCTGAGCCCTTCCATACCCCATATTGGACCAGAATGTTCCGGACCCACCGCTGAGCGGATTACATACCCCGTCCAGCAAGCCATACGACCTCGTGGTGATTCCCTTGTTGAAGTGGTAAGGCTTTACCACCACCGAATTATAGCCGGGAGCCGAAATCTCCAGTTCAAATTCTCCGTCGTTGGTAGTAGAGAAGAAATACAGGGTGTTATAGGCGTTGGGGGTGAAAAGGTACGAATCCACGTCGTCACCGCGGGTAACGCCCGTGTTTTTGGAACTGTCATTGGTAAGGCAGGTTAGCCGAAGGGTCAACTCCGGGTACTCCCCATGCTCGTCGGTTTCTACCTGGAAATCAAACGGAATACTTTCTCCGCCGGCTTCGGCCGGTACGGGAACGGGAATACGGGCATCGTGGATAAGGCCGAATCCATAGTTAGAGAATGACGCGCTGGTTTTCTCAAAATATGTACTTTGCACCCACACTTTGGTGGCATTAACAGCACAATTGGTCTTGAAATAGCAGGGAATCATACGCCAGGTCTTGTCTCCCCCGTCGGCCGTACGGACAACCTTGGCCTTCTTATACTGGTCCCAGGTGAGGGTGCGGGTGAAATGATAGGAAGGCTTTCCGGCATAGCCTGTATCATCCGAAATGGATGCAGCAATGACTACCGGCAGATTATTCTCGTCCTTATTGGTGTCCGGCGTAAGGGTAAGATCCTGCGCTTCAATGTCAAACTCAATGGGGAAAAGGTTTTTGGTAAGACCTTCCGGAATGCTGATGTTGACCGTCTGTTCCTCTCCCTTCAAAGCATGCAATACGGGATACTCGCAAGCCACACGCATTTCCTGGGTGGGAAGCACCGTAATGACCACATCCCTGTACAGACGCCCTTCGTTATGGTTTCCGGTGATGCGGAGGGTCTGACTGCGGATGGTGCGGCCAGGCGCGGCTGTGCAGAATTCTATCGGGCGCCAGCCATCGCCATCATCATCCCGTCCAATAAGGAAAATATCTGGATTGAGGGGGTCTTCCGACTCTCCTGCCGGGAAAATGATATCGGGGCCGCCATCGGAAGGCGGGAGAAGTTTTGCCGTTACGGCCGGGCTCTCGTCGGTACCAATGGGCACTCCGGAAGTTGTAGCGAAATACACCTTCAACGTAGACTCCGGCTTATCTTTTGTCACTTGGGCATTGTAGCTCTTGGTCATCCAGGTAAGGTGCAGCCGTCCCACACCGTCGGAGATATCTGAAATATGCCCCGTTGAAATGTCGGCCGATACGTCGGCGCTGCCGGCCGATGCTGCAGCCGATTCAGCATCGGGAAATCCCATGGAAAGAATCTTGGTAATGCAAATCTGATACTTGAAATTCCTGTAGATGGGATAGTAGCTGGACTCCCACTCCCCGCTTTCGTGCTGGAAAGTTTCCATCAAATCCACCTTGTAGAAATAATCTCCCTCGTGAGCCGGGTCACCGGGATCGTAATCGGCATCCCCGGGTTCCCCCTTCGGAGGATAATAGTAATGCCCGTAAACGATGACATAAGTGGGAGGAATCTTCTCGGACGGAATAGGACGCTCGTACAGGTATACGGCGTGTCCTTCCGTATCCTCCCCGGCATCTACCTGCGCCTTGCTCTGAAGCGCCGCCGCCACCCGGCCGCCGTCCACGAAGGTGGAAGGATCGGCCTTGAATTCATCGACACTGGGTTTGCTGTCGTCAAACTCGGTTCCGGCAGGCAGGTTGGCCGTATAACCCATTCCCTGCAGGGTAGTGAAATCCATGTCCTGGTATTTGCGGATAAAACCGGTCTTGCCACTGTAGGGGGCGATGGCGCCACGGGACGGATAATTGATGACAGAGAAACTGATGGGGGTAAAATGAGAATCCTCCTGCGTATACAGCACAATTTTGGCCCAGTTGCGGATGAGGGGAATCTCCCGGAAATAATGCGCCTGCCCGGGATCCAGAATGAACCCGTTAAACGCGGGATTGGCATTGCCGTCGTTGTCCAGATAGCGGTCTCCGTCCTTGTCAATGAAATTACCCTGGGCGTCCCTCTTGGCCTGAATACCGTCGGGCAGATCTATCATTTGCCAGTAGGCCTTCTCCCCCTGGTGCTGGTCGTTGAGTTGGGACATCTGGATGGGCATCACGGCGGTATCATAGCCAAAGGGCAGGGACGCAGGACCATTCCCCAGGAAATGCACTTTTCGGGGGCTGTCGGTGATGGTGAGGTCTACCGAAAACGTATAGAGTTTGACTGTATGCTCACCACTGTCCGTAGTGTACGTATACTCGCCGGTGTCGTCCAGCAGCTTAGCCTGAGCATACTCTTTCAAGAAGCCGGAACTGCCGAAGACGGCCACATACATGCGCGAAATGTCGCCGCCATTGTCCAGTCCCTTAGTGGAAGGCTCTGCCGAACCGCCGGCAATAGAAAACTCCACCTTCACCTTCTTCCCTTCTACCGACTGCGGGGCACGCTCCCGCGGTGCCTCCTCACGGATGCAGGAAACAAGGGCCAGAAGGGCCGCTCCCAGAAGATTTGTCCATTTATTCCGTTTCATAAACATCTCCCCATGCAAAAATTGAAGGCAGGCCATCGGCGGAATTCAATACTCTGTCATCGCCCCAATACCAGGAATCATACACACAGCGCACATAAGCCTTTGACGTGCCAGGCTTGGGCGTCACAGAACCGTTAGCTTTATTTACATTCACGACGCCATTTGCCGACCAATAATCATCACTGAACTGCCACGCATACACATTATTGGCCGACAATTGGGAGGAGAAACTGATCTCTGCCATGGTGGGCAGGCGCCAGCGCCCGGCAGGAAAACCGTTTTCCTGGAAAGCGGCACAGCGATACTGCGCCTGTTCTTTGCTGATTTTGGTACTCGTGTAGGATCCACTAAGCCTGGTGGAAATCCGGAAAGATGGCGCAATCATATTTGCCGTGCGCGTAGTCTCGTCCGTGGGATAATACACCTGAAGATTCCGTGTATCACCCTCTTCCGACACCGTTCCGTCCGCCTTGATATAACGAGCCGCCACATACGGTTTATTATTGGGCGTGTAAATCACGCTGGTTGTGGAACGGGGGTCTCCGATGACAAAACCGATTCCATCCTGGTCGGGAGGCAGCACCGTTACACTAATCTTATACATATCGGTACCACCGCCGTTATAGCACACCACCTTCCAGAGATTCTTCTCCGGCTTATTGTCATCCTCATAATCCGTCTCCGAATACTGGCCGTCGTTGATATAAACATAGCCTCCATGCTCCGTGGTGGAATTATTTCCCTTTTCAACAATGGTATCCGGATTGGGCGTACGGTCCAGGTAAATGCCCGGATACTGGATAATGGTCTGCACTTTACGGTACTGCTCACTCTCCGGGTGATCCGTGTGCACCAGTACAAAACGGATTACGTAGTAGGAATAGTCAAATACCGGGTCTTTGTAGTTATTGTTAAGACTATGTGTAAACTCTATGGCCGATTCTTTGTCCTCAAACCAGTCTTTTCCACCGTTAAGGGCTTCACGCTGAGACTTGTTGTAGTTCAGGAAAATGGTTCCCTCCGGGAAAATATCGTCTTTCCCAGCTATCGTCACAGTTCCTCCGAGGGTATTAGGATTAGGATTGCTGGGTTTAACTGTTCCGTAATAGATTCGCCCCACACGAATGGCATCTTCCCCTTCCTCTACAAGTTGCACCGGATGAGAGCTAACATAGGGAAGCCGGGCCTGGGGCTCGTTGTAGATGATGGTCGTATCCCGTTCTACGGACAGGTACCGTGCCTTACCGATATCGGCATTCTTGATGACGATATTCTTGTCCTGCCAGTCCACCACGTAGAAGGTAACATCCGGCGACACTGTGTCTTCGTCGGTCTCCGAGCCCAGGATACCCACGTCAATGTTGATGTGATACCAGTTGTTGCGCACAAACCGGCAGATATTTTCTTCCCGGTAATCATCGGGAATGAAGATTTTGTAGTAATACTGTTTTTGGGTGTAACCGCCCACAACGCGCATCCACGGAAGCACCAGTTTCAGATAAGGCTCTTTATTGGGAGACTCGGTGTGACCGTAAATCCAGCGCTGAGGGTACATGTAGAACGGATAGGTTTGTAGGTAGTCTCCGTCTTTTTCAAATAGCGGATTTCCATCCAGGTCCGTAAACCGCATGGAATTGTTCCTGAAACTGAAGTAGGAGGCAGAAGGGTCCTCGGGCATTTCACCCGACAGACAGACCGTCTTTACACCGTCCACCAGATAAATCTCCATACTATTCAGCATAGGCTCCCAGACCTCACTGTCCTTGAGAACCTGGGGGGCCACCTTCACGCCCACCGTCATCTTGCAGGCATACCGCTGCAATTCGATGGTGGCGCTCCCGGCCAGAATCTGGTTACGGCCGCGAAGGGACATCACGGAGCTTCCGCTCATCATGAAGTTTGCGTGATAATGGCTGTTCTCCCCGGTACCGGGCGTAATGAAGTCCGTGGTAACGGCGATTGACTGCAGCTGCTCCAGGGAGGTTCCGGTAAGGATATCCTCCCCCTGGGCGTTCTGTTCCACCAGCTGCCCCGGGTAATTCACCACGGCAAACACATAACACTGTGTAATATTCTTCTGGCTGGGGAAAAGAAGGTCATTAATGATTTTTGAATCAACGGACAGGCGCAGGATGTCGCTCTTGATTTTTCCTTCTTCGCCATAATCCTTAAACACGTGGTAGACGGCGTCGGAGGTAACATCGTTTCCAGGGTAGAAAAACAAATCTACCGTAGAAAGCAGGTTTTCATGCAGAAGAACATCTATGCCCTCTTCGGGATAAACGTCGTCTTCGTTGTCTCCGGCCTTGGTTTCACTCTCCGGTGCGCAGTCCAGGGTAATCTCCAGATGCGTGCCCAGAGATGACAAGTCCTCCCGGCTGCAGGAAACCAGCAGCAGTAGAAAAACCAAAAGATATGAAAAGCGTTTCATCACAGATGGAAACGGTATTTATAGTCACTGTCAATGGCTTCGGAATCCACATTCACTTCACGCCCCAGCACGGAAACCGAGAACGACAGGGTGAGGGTGGTCTCCGACGCCGGGAGCTCGGAGATATCAATGTCCGTATCCGGATTATTGGTAATTTCGATGGTTATCTCACCGCCGTTCCTGTCGGGAGCAATCGTGGCCTGCTGCGTCACCGAAAACAGCGAAGCGGCACCCAGGGGCGTAATCATAAGCGTACCACCTACGGGCGTTGTAATGGTGAGGGTTCCCTTGGCCGGGGTACCAGGTATCAATTTCACGTCAATATAGCCGTCCTCACTTCTGGAGACTTCGCAGGTACGCTCATCTATCCGGAATTTCTTGGTCACGTTCACCGCCTGGCCGGAGAAATCTACGTGATAATCCCCTTTGGTCCAGGGCGCAGCAACCAGGGAAACCTGCAGGTTTCGCCCGCTCATGAAGTAGGCTAACAGCGTCCAGGTATGATTGCGGGCAAAGTCTCCCGGAGCCGCCATGGCAAATTCCCGGGAACGATCTTTCCCGTTAATTTTGTAGTCCACCCGGCCGAAAATGCGTTTGTCGCTTTCGCGGAGGTACCTATAGCCCAGATCGGTGAGCTGGCCAGCTTCACGGGCATTGTCCAGCATTTTCTGGTACTCGTCCGGGTCCTGGCTCACATAAATCAGATTCTCAGGCACGGGATTACGCTTGATTTCGTCCGGCACCGAGAAGGAGAAGTCGGCAGGAGTATACGGCGGAATCACGCCCGTCGTCCCTTCGGTGAACACATATTCTCTCAAGGGAATCTGGTCTTTGTAAAAGGTAATTCCGGACACGCTAACTTCGTCCTCCTGGGCAATGTCGTCCGTGGCGGTGCGGCACAGCACCATGCGGAGGCGGGAAACCGCACGCACCAGGGTAACAGGGTCAACTTTCATCCGGGGGGCGCTGCCGTATACCTTCACGTGCGTCTTCATCCCACTCATGGGAAGGCCATCGTTTGGAACGCTGGTGGTGTAGGTATGCGTTCCAAAGCAATCATCTTCGTCACTGACATAACCAAAGTAGGCAGAGGTAATCGCATCGTAATCGGAGGAGGCATCTAATGTGCAGCCGATAGAAGCGGCGTTCGCCAGCACAAATACATCTACGTCGGGGTGGCTGTTTACAAAATTCCAGTCCACGCTGAACTGGTAGCGGCCGATACCGCCGGAAGGCGGGAACTGGGACTCGTCCGTAAGCATGAGCGGCTCGCCCACCGGCGTATGGTCTTCCGAGCGGAACACCCAGATGGCAAGGCTGGTGATTTTATTCTCCAAGGCGGTTGCGGCCAGCTCTCCAGCCTTGGTTGCAGGCACATACGGGAACTGGATGGCTATCTCCAGGGTGGGTCCAACCTGAGCGGAGTTCGAAAGGACTTCACGACGGCAGCCCGGCAGCAAAAGCAGCAGGGCAGACGCACTCAGTATGATACTCTTCCAACGCATTATCCAAGAACTACATAAGAAGAAGAAAAGAACCAGTTGGTCTTGGTCTGAACCCCCAGCTGAAGTTCCGGATTCCCCATCTGGGGGATACACAAATAGGCGTTCTCCAGGGAGGTAATCTTGCAGGTGATCTGGGTATAACGGTCTTGCATGAAGACGCGGTTCACGCCCGCGGCAATGTCGTCCTCAGAAGGGGCCGGAATCTTTCCGGCCAGGTAAAAGCGGCTTCCGGCAGGAATAACGCCATCGGCCCCTTTAAAGGCCTCCCCGCTGTCGTTCCTAAGCTCCAGGTAGAAGTACACATCCCGCTCCAGGGGCGTGGGAAGAACCAGTGTGCGGAAGGCGGCCGACTGTTCCGTATTCACATAAACGCCCGACACATGGGTGTCAAACATATATTTCTCCTGAAGGACCTCTTGAGTGGCATCGTCGGTCACAGGGGTAAAGTTGTAGTGCTGCTCATACTGTCCGCCAAGGACCAGTCCGGTGACCGGAAAATCGTGTCTGGATTCGTCCAGGGTGAATGTCACCTCTCCCCGGTCATGGAGCGGATTCACGGTTGCCTGCACCGTAGCTACCAGCATGCCGCAGGCAAACTGGAGAGGGGCGTCCAGCGCTACCGCGCGGGTATTCTTGGTCACCATTTTTCCGGCCGTATACAGTGCCACTATCTGCTCCCAGGTTTTGTCGGGATACTGCTCATAGATATCTCCACTGTAGGAGGTGCTCACCGTACTGTTGGAATAGTAATACAAGGCGGGCATATAGCAGTATTGCGTGGCTGGAATCCAACCGGCAAAGGCTTCGGGTGTAGCTTGAAATGCAGCTCCATCCCAAGACAGGAAGGACGCACCGGAAGGAATGCCATAGGCCTGGGGATACTGGCTGTAGGACGCCAGGGCATCCTTGCAGGTTTGAACCTTCACTTTCAGCTGGTCCCGAAGGGCATTGTTCACATAACCCTTTTTGAGTTTTTCGGTATAGGACAGGTAGGCTTCTTTATCACCGTGCATAACAACGGTTTCATCGTTGCAGGTAAAGCCTTCCAAAAAAGTCTCCAGTCCATTCAGGCGCCATAACAAGTTCACATAAGCCCCTGGAATCAGACGGCGCTCTTCTCCCACGATGGAGACAAAGTCTTTAAAAGCCTGGCGAAGGTCCGGGCAACTCAGATTCTTGTCGCTCCATACGGCCGAAGCGTGATCCTCGACCCAATCCTCATTGTCATTGTGATACACATAAGGTACACTCACGCTGGTAGATGCCACCTCGGTGAGAATGCCAGCCATTTCTGCAGCTACAGCAGCTATATCGCTCCCGTAAATGGGTTCCGGAATAAAGCCGATATCGGCCGGCGTAGGAAGGCTGTTATCTTCACCTACCCAGCCTTTTTCCGTAAGGGAACCATACAGATGCTTATGGGTGCGCTGGGCCAGGGTTTCTTCAGGAAGCTCCGGTTCCGTGGCGCGGGCATACACCAGCATGGCGGTGGTTCCGCCGGTAAAGAGCGCGTTTCCGCCGGAGAAATAGTGCGCGTGACTGCCTTCTAGGAGGCCATCGTGAAAATGATGGCCGTTAAAAACCTGGGCATCCGTGGCGCTGCCTGCAATGTCCGGGAAAAGGCGGGAAAAGCCATTGGCCTGGTCGGTGGGGCGCACCTTCACGCCCATGCCGGTGAAAAAGGGGATAACCCTTATATTGGAAAGCCCCCGGAAACTCGGATTCGCATTTGAGGAAAGCATTTCCGGTATAAACGTAGGATTGGCCTTGGTTGTGGGAGTGCCGGCGCCTACGCCCAGAGAAAGGGACTGCGGAAGCGCAGCCTCCCCGGGCGCCAGACCGTCATCCCTGACGGAACAGGCACCCGAAGCCAGCAGCGCTGTAAGCAGCCATCCTATGATTGAGCGGAATCGCAAAGTAAATCAGGTTTAGAATACAAGGTCGTCAACCACGTAACCAGGTTCCCATTGCAGTTCCACGGACAGTCCCAGCGACATATTGGATGTGCGAAGGTCCGGCATGGTATAGTACGCTTTCTTGAGCGCATCTGCACTGAGTTTGAACACGGCGGTGGTCATGAAGTCCTGGATGAACACACGGGGAATCTGTTTGGACTCACCGGCCTTCTTCCCGTCGGGCACTGCTTCTTCATCCACGCCATAAATAGGCGGAATCTGATGGTCCGTGGGCCACTGAATGGAGTTCTGGCGGGTTTCGGTATTCTTAATCTGGGCAACCAGATAAAACTTTCCTTGGTTCGGAATCAGGTTGTCACGGCCCCAGAAAGCAAGACCGCTCACATTTTTGAACTCCAGGGCAATATATACATCTTTTTGAGCGTCTGCACCACCGCCAGCGCTCGAGTTGTAGTTGTCGTACACCAGCGTGTAATTCTCCATGCCGGTAGGGGTAGGGACTACGGTGCTCAGAAGCGCGTCATCGTAAATCACACCGTCAAACAGGGAGAAATCCATGGGCTGATTGGGGTCTGTACTGTCGTAGGAATCATACTTCCTGAGGAACTGCCAGTTATAACGCGGATTCACGCCCCCCACAAGGACACCCGTAAGGGCAATAGGATGCTGGCTGTCGGAGATGGAGAAGGTTTGATCGGCCTCCTTGCCACCGGACAACGCATTGCGGTTATCATTCAGTGCGGTTACGCCGCCATCCAACGCCACGGCTGTTTTCAGCAGGGCCACACCGTAGTTGATATTATCCCGCACGGCGACACTTTTGGTAGAGGAGGACACTTTACCCATCGACCATCCTTCAGGCCACTGGCTATTATCACTCCAGTTGCTGGTACCATTCGGATACAGATTATCGAGGTTATCGCTCGTAAGCAACGTGCTGTTCACGCGGACAGGCGAGTTCACATAATAGGCGAGCTCGGGAGCATAAACGTATTTTCTGGGATTGAAGGTGGATGCGTTGGGATTCACCAGCGGCTTGTTGGGGTTCAGATAAGAAAACTCTCCGGAGGTAGCGTTGTAGGCCAACTGGGCTGCGCCCTCAGGAATATTGAAATCCAGATAGGGATATTGGTTCAAATTCCGGGCACGTCCGCGGTATGTGGAAATATCGAAATTGTCGGCGGAGGGGTTCTGCGCGTCCCAGCACAAATCGGCCCAGTCAGCTTCGGACAGCTGATCATTACCCATCAATTCCTCAGACGTGACGATGGCCTTGATGGCATCAACCGTCTTGTAGTCCCAGTTTTGTTCGAAGTAGTGGTCCATCCGGCGCTCGATCTCAAGCGCCAACCGCTTGGCATTGGCCTCTCCTTCATCTGTAGGAGTGGCGGTGGTGGTAACCGGCCTGATCACATTCCACATATTGCTCATCATAGATTTGATGGCATCGGAAGAGCCGGCGCGGTATTCCGTGGATTTGATATAAGAGAATGTTGAATAGGCCTTGCCCAAAATTTCATCCAGCGGGTCCATCGGGGTTTTGGGCGTACTGGACGGCACACCAAAACGGTTGTCGTACAAATTATTGACATATTCATACAAAGCACCGAGTTCCTTCCAGGATATCTCAGGAAGGTTTGTGTAGCCGTTCTGTTCTCCGCCGGCGGGAACTTTGGCCCCCATGATACGGTTAATTACAAAGATCATGAGGCGGCCCGTAGCGTCATAGTCTGCTACGTCGGCATCCGTTCCGATACGACGATAAACCTGAAACTCGATGTCCTTCGGATTCTTGCTGAAATTGGCCAACATACGTCCGCGCTCCTTGTTCTGTTCCATAGAGGGATTCTCGGAGTTGAGGGCCTTGCCGTAGAACATGACTGCATCGGTGCCCACCGGGATGGAAAGCTGCAGGATACGGTTCGAGGAGGTCCCGGCATTTTGGCCGGGTGCGTTATCAATCTGACCGGTCGCGTAGAGCGTTCCCAGGGGGAAATCCTTGGAATTGGAGTCGGTCCAGCCATTGGTGTTGAGCACATAGGGCGTCCCGGAGGCGGTTCCTGTAGCATAGGTGTAGATATGCACACTGTGAATGCCGCGGAAGTTATTGTTCTGTTGAACCATATCTGCCGTCATTTTGGTCTGCTCTCCCTGGCCGGCAGGCGCAACGTTCAGCACAAATTGCGTCAAAACCTCCTTGGTTTCCGCATTATACAGCGGATTGGGTTCCATCTGCTCGCGCTGGCAGCCAACCAATGCGGCCAGCCCAGCGAGATAAAGAATCAATACTTTTCTTTTCATAGGATATGAATTTTAATTGTTAATAATAATCTGGTTTTAGAAATCTACCTCCCATCCCGGACGGTCATTCCATTTAAGGGTAACGCTCATACCCACCCAGGGAGCCCTCGGATTCACGGCACCGTCGTCGGTCACCGTGCACTTGATAATTTTGAGCTGGCCTGGTTCAATGGGAATCTTGACACCCAGTACGGTTTCCGTGACGGTACCGTCCGGCAAAGTGGTGTAAACGGTATAGAACCACAGGGATTCATCGGCAACCTCGGACACCATGTTATCGTCCGGGATAATGACCTTGGTATCGGAGACACCTCTGGACGGGAAAGTGACGGCGGCGTAGCACAAAGGCTGGCCGGGGGCGCCTTTCACCTCCACTTTGTCGGCCCTGACCATGGGAGTGTAAGAGTAGCGGTAGGTGCTGTCGGCCAGCGAAAAACCGGTGGCAAAGCCGCTGGCAAACACCTTCATGCCCTTGATATGGCTACCCAGGGTATCCAGTACCAGAGCATGAGCACAACTGGTAGTATAGAGCTTAACATCAAACTGCTGGTCTTCGCCTTCCTGGATGTCCATGGGAAGGCGGGCAGTGAAGACGGCTCTCTTATAAGAATCAATAGTATCCTTCACAACCTGCTGCAGAACGGCGGAATGGCATTTCTCGTCATTGAGCAGCTGTAATTGAGGGACTTCAGAGTTATTGGCCAACGCTACGTGCATATACTTCCTCACAGGGATGAAGAGGGAATAACTGGACTGGTTGGCATCCATGATGTGGCTCTCGTGATGCAGACGCAGCGAGTCACCAAAGACGTCATAGAACGAAAGGTCTACGTCGTGGGCGAAATCTGTGAAAACGTCCTTGAGGTAAGTCTCAAGAGCCGCTGCCACCTCAACATCGGCTGCCAAGCTTAGCTGGGTCTGCAATTCCGTGGTCATGTTGGTAACCAGCCGCATTTCATAGTTGATATTGTAGGTGGTTTCGCAGTCACTCAAGTCTTCATCCACCCACCGGCAGCCCGTGAAGACCGCCAGGAACGCTACAAACAGGATGTATTTCTTTGTGCTCTGCATTACTTATTCATCATTAACCTCCAGGCCTCAAACTCCTTGCGGGCGGGGCCATAGGTTTCTATTCCTTTCAAATTTTGGACAGCGGCCGAAGACCCCTCGGCAGCGGCTTTCTGCAGCAGGGCAATAGCCTCTTTTTCGGCAGCCTCGTCCTTGTTGTCCAAGGCCACAAAGTACATCGCTACGCCATACGCGTTGGCGGCCTCGGGATCCTGACTCACGCGGGCCATCACGGCGTCATCGGCCTTAATCTCCTTCACGGCCTTGTGGTACTTCTTGGACTTGAGGAGCTCGTAGATGGGACCGTTAAGCTTTTCCGTTGCCGGGTCCGGACGGTTGTTGTAGTACACACGGATGTAACCCGCGTTGCGCTGGTCACCCAGCAGGTTATCCAGCACCTTGCGGTACAGGGCGGGGTTGGCCTTGAGCTGGCGCTCCCGTTCATCGGCGTCTTTTACGTTATATACTATATTGAGGAGCCCCTGCACCTGTCCTGCAGTCAGACCTTCTCCCCCGTTCGGGATAGACTCCAGCTGGTCTTTGAACCAGTCCCAGGCTTCTCCCTTGGCGATGGTCTCAAAGTACTTTCGGTTCACGAAGGTCTTGTCGTTCAGGTAGTCTGCCACGGCACGGGCTCGGCGGGCCGACAGCGTGTCGTTCTTGGCCTGCGCTCCCTCGATGGATGCCAGGCCCACGATGGAAACGAGGATCTCGGAAGTGGTCTCGTCGTCGCGGATTACCTCGATGGCTTTCTGGAGTTCGTTGAGAACAACTTCGTTGCGCTTGTTCTCCGGATAGTTTGTCTGGAGCTTAGCGTCCCCTGCCGGGAACAGAACATACATAATACTGTCCTTTCCCGGGCGGGTCAGATAATCCAGAGGACGATACTTGGTGATGGGCATGACCCACGGCTTTTCCTTGGCCAGGCGGTCGCCTTCGCTCTCCGGGCCCTTCACGGGCTGGAGGTTGACCACAAATGCCACCGGGGGCGTCATCACGGTGAGGGTGTCCGTTCGCTCGATAACCTGGCCGCGGGGCTTGCGCTTGTCCCGGGCCACCGGGTTGTAGGCAATGTTGATGCCCACCTGCGGAATAACGGCCACTTTGCGTTCTTCGGCCAGCTTGGTGCCGCAGTGTTCGCAGTTGTAGCGGTCATAGGCGGCAAGGCCCACCGCTGCACCGCCGGCCAGTTCCAGGCGCCAGTGCTGGAAAGGCCACCACGCATAACCCATGAAGGCACCGCCGCCCCAGTAGGAGCCCTGGTCACGGTGCTCCTGCAGTTCGGGATACAGGCCAAAGGGAAGTTTGATGCCTCCCACATTGAAGTGGCTATACAGGAAGTCTACGCCCACGAAGGCGCCTTTGAACACTTCGTTGAAATAATATCTTGCCTCCGGGGCCACCAGGAAGTGGCGCCAGCGCTGGGGGTTTGCCTCCACGTCGTTATCCCAAGCCAGAAAACGCGGCCAGCTCTTGAAGCTTCCATTTACGCCCACGGACACGTGGTCGCCCACCTGCACCTCAACGCCCAGGTTGGGGGTNNGCAGAGCCAGGCCAGGCTCAGCGGAAAGTGTTTCATAGTCAAACTCACTGTTACAAATATTTCTCCGGCTCAAATCGCCCAACACCTGACTACAGGCATGCCAGAGCTTGATTTTCCACACTGCGAAATTACAGCAACCGAAAATAAATCAGGTTTCAATTATCCAATCCCTTGTTTCATTTTTAAAAAAATGGGGGGGGGTATTCCGGCCATTAAGTATGATTATGAAACAAAAGTCGAAACAAAATTGAACAAATAGCTACCTCCACCTCTGGCCGATATCCCAGTGGACGGCGTATTCAAAGACCGTCTTATCGGCCGGAAGATCGAACTCCTCCAGGATGAGTTCCCGGGCCTCTGGGTACTCCTCCAACCACTTCCCTACCATCACTATAAAGCGGCCTGTAGCTATTTCGTAAAAGACCCGGCCTCTGGGTTTGTTCTCATATGGGCCGATATAAGGGCCTGTGCCATCTCCGTGGTGCTTTTGCCGGTTGTACTCTTTGCGCCAAACGTCTTCGTGCAGTTCCGAACAGCTGATTCGGCCATCGGATGCATTGGCCTTACTGTAATCCCGGACCGGATGGGAGACTACGCCAAAGAGTTCTTTCCAGGCCACGTTGTACCAGAAGATGCCCACTTTGGGATCACTTCCGTGCCCACGGTTGGCTTCCATAAAGCGGATCATTTGNNCATGCCACTTCCGTTAAAGCGGCGCTCCCAGTAATCCGGGAAGGAGGGCTCCACCAGGGCGGGCGATCCCAGGCCGGAGAGCGGATGCGCCTGAATATCCTTCAGAAGCGCCTTAACCTGCTCTGCATACGGCACGCTTCGGCCCTTCAGACACTGATATTGGTATTGGGCCTTGGGGCTCAGGTACAGTTTCATAGTGCGTCAATATCTGTTACCTCTATCAGTTGCCCGGCGGCCATCTGCCGGACGCCTTCCCGGATATCCTTCATAACCGATGAGTTACCAAGGATTTCCAGCCTGCGCTGCATGGCATTGTACTCCTGGAGCGGGATGAGAACCGCCCCCGTATCACCTTTGGTTATGATGAGCGGCTCCTCCGTGAGGAGCACATTGTCATAGTACTGCTTGATGTTGGCCCGGAAGGCCGAGATGGTAGTTACCTGCATAGCACAAAATTTTGTACAAAATTAAGCACAAAATTTGAGGTTTGCAAAAAAAGGCCTCTCCGAAGAGAGGCCGGGGTATGGTGGTTACTAGTTATTTATAACGGCATCAGTCATCCCCCAATTACTGGGAACCACACCCATCCAGTTAACACTACTGTATCCAGGGGGATTATTTACCCTCCAATATGTCATATCGGGATGCTTTATAAACTGGCTGGAAGTAACGTTATTCAACGGCTTTCCGTTGTCACCAATAAGCCATTTGTTAAATACGCTCCAGGAACTGATCATATCCCAAATCTCCAAATTATCAGCAGGCGGATCAGCGCTGTCATCATACTTCTTAGTGTCAGGATTAGCATAGACAATCCGCTGTTCAGGAGTAAGCAGCAACAGACATTTTACATACTTGATCTTGCTGCAATACCTGAACATCTGGAAGTAACACGCCGATGCCGGCACAGTCGCCAGAAGGTCAGGAGCGATTTCCAAGCTGGAGCATTTCCAGAACATACGAATGTAACAAGCTGTTTTCAAATTTGTGGCAGGCAGGAGATTGGAGGGGACACTGGAAAGTTTGGAGCACCCTTCAAACATCTTCCGGTAGCAGGCAAACGCCAATTGAGTCCAAGGGAGGAAGCCTTCCGGAACGGCAGTAATGCCCGTACAACCATAAAACATGGAATCGAAGCAGCGGGACGAGAGGGCCGTGGTTTCGGCAGGGAGCTCAAGTCCCTTGAGCGAAGTTATTCCCGTGCAGCCGGAAAACATCTCGACATAGCAGCCTTTAGAAAGCTTTGTGGCCGATAATGTCAGTTTCTTCTCATCCTTTAGGCTCAGCCAGGTACAATTCTTAAAGATGCCCTGGAATGCAAAATCACTCACCAGGCTGGTTCTGGGCTTGAACTTGGCATCGCACATAAGGAACATAAGATCTCCGTACACGTAGCAGGGCTTATTCTCCTTTACTGTAATGAGCGGATTATTGGTACTTCCCGCATTCTGATAACTGGTTCTCTTCCCGCGGAAGTAAAGATAATCTCCTTTCTCTTTAAGAGTAATATAACCATCTGCAGTCTTGTAATTCTTCCACTCATAGCCATCCCGGCTATACTGGAAACCATCATTGGCATCTGAGTAATTGAACTTAACCTCGGTGCCATCCAGGGTGGCTTCAATGGTAAAGTAGTTCTGCAGATAGGTTGTACGCTGGAAAGTATAGAACTTATTTTCTGTAAAATTGGCATCGGCCATCTTCAACTCCACAGAGGGTTTCCCAGCCGGACTCACCGTCATCTTGGCATTGGTCAAGGACAATCCGGGAGCAAAAGGAATCACCCAGGAAACTTCTATGTCTCCGTCCACGTAGGTAGCATCAGCCTCATAGGTGTACATAGCCTCCGCAGAAGAGTTGTTATAGATTTTGGCCAAAACATGGGTACCTGCCGTCGTGGTCTCAGGGTCAAAAGACAGGGCACAAACCAGGAAGGTGGAATGTTGTTGAAGGGTAAAACTCAAATCTCCAAACTGGCCGGAACCCGTGAAATGAGCGTATTTTCTAACAGCCTCTTCAATGGATGCGGCAGATTTATCGGTATAATTCACGCCCGTCACCTTCCCATCTACGATGGTATGCAAGTCATCCGCCGGGCCCACAAGGGTCAGGCTTATGGGCGTATCAGAGACAGGAGTAAAACCACCCACACTGGTGAGGTCTCCTTCGAAAGAGGCCTTGGATTGTCCTATGCCACCTGCAACGGACATGGAGAGGAAACCGGACATCTTGCCGGCGTCTTCTCCGGTGCTTTCCACATAGATTCGGTCGCCAGCCTCAAACAGGTGCTTATAATCCGGCCCCAGGGTGGAACGGGTTTCCGACCCTTCTTCAACTGTAAGGGAATAATGGATAGTCTTCGTTTCCGGAGCAGGTGCAGGAGCAGGAAAGTCTGTCTCCTTGGCACAGGAGCCAAGCAGAAGAAGCATCGCTGCCGAAAGAATATACTTATATGTGGACCTTTTCATCATAAGCTACCTCCATCGCCAAGACCATCGCCAAGGTCAAAATCTCCACCTCCGGTGTCGCCTGTATCATCCAGCAAGACACCATGGAATCCCTTGACAATAAGCCGCTTAATAACAATATCCTTACCCGCGGGCGCATCCATCACCAGCTTGCCGCCCGTTTCTCCATAAGGAAGGCTCCAGACATACTCCAGATTATTCCCCGGGTATCCATAGTAGATGCTGCCATCCGGATACGGATCTGCAGAACGCGGTTTCAGCGGTGTTCCGTTATCTACATGATAGAACAACTGGTTATAAAACAGGAAAATATCGTGGTGATCAGATCCAATGTTTATCTCAATTGTGTAATGGCCACCAGAGGGCAGAATAATACCATCGGTAGGGCTTCCGTGAGCTTGAATGCTCTTATTCCCCGTCACCTCCAACGTAAACGTACCTTTCTCGTCTGGATACTGATCCGCCGTGACCGTCTTCTGGATACGATAGTCAAAAACCTCGTCGTCCTGCGAATCCTTATTGGCAATAAGGGTATTCCAATCATCCTTTGAGCTAAAAGAATACGTGTAGATAGCACCTTTGAAACGAGAGGCCGAAATAGGTTCTTCCACATAGCCTATGGCTGAAAGGGTGAGGGAGACGGGCTCAAAACCTTCCTCCGTTTTCAGCCACTTCTCGCGGTACAATTCCTGAGCGGTGGAGGTAATAGGACCGGAGTCTACCCAAGTGGTAGGATCCGTGTCACTCAAAACTTTGACTCCAACCAGGTCCTTGATGGAAGTTCTCGGCCTGGGCGCCGCTGCGTCGGTATAATAGCCAAGGAACAGGTACTTGTCCGCCACAGAGTTAACGTGCCCGGCAACCACATTTGCATAATCCGCCCCAGTATGGGAACCCGTATTCTTGTCGATTGCCTTCGGCGTAGCCATATCCATCACCTTCGCATCCCGGAAATGCCAGGGCGTAAGAACCGCAGGTTCGTAGGATGCATCCTCGGAAGTAAGAGTTACAGATACATCCCCGGTACTAACAGTGGTCTTCAGATGGAAGGTCATATTGGCAGATGTAGGAGTGAACTTATACATATTACCAATAAACGGCTCAATTCCAGATTCATCTTCCGGCTTAAGCCCCTGCAGGGTGAGGTATACGGGCACATAGGAGTCCGGACCCGGGTCTACCATCAGTTGGGCAGAAACGTCCACCGGACTACCCGCCTCGCGGGCAATGGACGTAGTGAACTTGGGATCTCGGAAGGAGGAGAAATTAGTAAAGGAAGCATTATCCGTGACAAAGTACTCATTGGCCACATAAACTTCCGTAGCACTATACTCACAGTTGGTCTTAAAATAACTGGAAAACGTGCGCCAACGGGTGTCATCTTCATAATTGAGCTTGGCAGGAAGGGCCTTATACTCGCTCCACTCCACCGTTCTCTGATAATGGAAGGACGGATAATCTCCAATTATGGAAGTTTCAGAAATAACCGGCAGATTGTTTCCCTCCACCGTCTCGTCCGGGGTAAGGGTTAAATTCTTGGCCTCAATCATGAAATGGAGAGGGAACATGGATTCTACCAGTCCGTCCGGGATGTCTACATCTATCCGCTGCTTCTCTCCCGCCACAAGAAGCACGCGAGGAGTCGCGCAAGTCACACGCATCTGCTGTGTGGGCAGGAGGGAAATAACAATGTCACGATACAGTGGACTTTCGTTTTCATCGGAAGGGTCCGTCTTGCACTTGATACGCAGCGTCTGGGTACGGCCGGCAGCCTCGTCCGGGCTGGCGATGGCAAAGGAAATGGGCCGCCAGCCATAGTTATCATGGGTTTCATCACCCTCCGCTTCTCCAATTTCCACATCCTTTACAATTCCCGCAGTGGCAGGGATTAGCTCATAATCAACGCACTCGGCCGTAAGATTCGGGGCAGGATTGTCTCCGTTAATATCATCATAGAAGACAACGTAAAGCTGTTCCTGCTTGGGCTCCGCATGGATGAAGGTCTTGGCCATCCAGGGCCGGATGGCCATTCGGCGCGTTCCATCGGAGATATCCGGCAACGTAGAGGCATTGATATCGGCCGATACATCCGCACTACCGGCAGCGGCGAAGGCCTCTTCCGGCGTAGCGTGACCTCTGGCCGAAATCTTGTCAATCTTCACCCGATACTTGAAGTTACGGAGGACGGGATAATACTCACTGCCTTCCATCAAATCCACCTTATAGTAGCACAAAGCACCACCGGCTGCCTTTTCAGCGTCCGTAAGGGAAGACAAATCATCCGGATTATAATACTTTCCGTATACAATGACAGAACTGGGCGGGATGTTGGCATCCGGAACGGGACGTTCATACAGGTAGGCGGCGTAATTATCGTCGTCTTCCGGGGCATCCTTGGCATAATGCTTTACGCCACCCGTAAAGCCTGTGAAATCGGAAGCGCTGGGTACGGAAGAATCAAAAACCACAGATGCAGGAAGGTTTCCGCCATAATTGTACTCATCGCCGCGTAAATCTTCAAAACTGAGGTCTTTGTAATTGGTAATGAAACCCTTCACACCGCCATAAGGAACCAGCGCACCCTGCCTGGGCACATTTACCACGGCAAAACTGATGGGCGTAAAGTTAGAGTCATCAGGGTCTTTCGCCTCCAATTCAATTTTGGCCCAGTTTCGGATGAGGGGCACATATTGAAAAGCCTTCTCGAGTGCTTCGCTGGGAACGTACGGGTCGCCTTTCTGATGAATTTTATATCCACCCTCTCCATCCGGAGTCAAATAGTTGCCTTTATCATCTTGCAGGGCCGACACATGGTCCAGCGTTATCATTTGCCAGTAACCGGTTTCCTTTTCTCCCAACAAGGTGGGAAGGACCTCGTAATCCCTGCCGAAAGGAATGCTGGCGGGACCGTTCCCGATAAAATGGACGCGACGGGAAGAATTGGACAAAGTGATTTGTACTTTGTATACGAACATGGGGACGGTTTTAACCTGCTCTACATGCGAAGCATCATAATAATGGTAATCGTAGGTCCCCTCACTAAGTTTATCGGCCTTCACATACTCTTTCAAATACCCCGAACCGCCAAAAACGGCAATATGCATGGTCTCCAGTTGATGAGCCTCCCCTAAAGCTTTGGTTGGAAGCTGGTCTCCGGTAACATTGAAAACGACCTCCACCTTACCCTCCGGTTCCACTAACAGGTCCTGCTCCCTTTCACGGGAACAAGACAAGGCCGCCAGCGCAGCCGCTGCTATGACCATCCACTTTCTCATTTTCTCTCTCTATCTCCCCAGGTAAATATACTCGGCAATCCTTCCGTGTCCAGTACACGATCTTCGTCGCCCCAGTACCAGCTGTCGTATACACAGCGGAGCAGGGCAATCTTGGCATCCGGCTTCAGCGTAATCTTCTTGGAGTTCTTATCCACATTAACCGCCCCATTGGCCGACCAATAAGTTCCACCAAACTGCCACTCAAATACCCCATGAGCAGAAAGGTTGGAGATAAAGCGGATTTCCGCTTCCGTAGGAATGCGCCAGCGACCTGCCGGAAAACCGCTCTCCTGCAAGGAGGCACAACGCATCTTGGCCTGCTCCATCGGGGTTCCGTCATACTCACTACCACTCAGTTTGGTAGAAATGCGGTAGGCCGGGGCCAGCATGTGCCTGGTACGTTCAGATGCTTCCGTAGGATAGTAGTGCAGCAAGGAGCGCTCACCGCCTTCAATAGCCGGAGCTGTTGCAAAGGGATCATTATAAGGCTCAGGAAGGTTATCCCTAAGATGAGCCTCCGTACTTTGACGGGGGTCTCCCAGCACAAACTTAAATACACCCGATTCATCGGACAGATCCGGCAGAACAGACACATCTATCCTGTACATATCCGTACCACCACTGGAATAGTGTACTACTCGCCATATATGATCCAGTTNNTCTTTTTGTTCTTGAGGGACCTCTTTCAGAGCCGCATCAAAACGGGCACGGGTAAACTGGTCTTTGTTCACGTATACATAGCCCCAGTGGTCAGGTGTCGTTTTCCCGGTTACACCTGTCCAGGTATCCGGATTGGGCAGGGCCTGGATATACAGGCCCGGCTTCTGGGTGATGGTTACGTGTTTGTCATAGGCCCTCATCCACTCTTCCTTGCTATCGGCATGACGTACAGTGAAAGTAATGGTATAAGGAGAATAGTCAAAATCGTCTGTCTGGTAGTTGTTGTTCAGCGAATGGGTATAGCGGATAACCCCGTCCACATCCTGCAACCAGTCTTTTCCATCGGTATACTCCAGATACCAACTCTTATCGGGGTAAATATCATCGTATTCTTTAGTGTCATTAAGACTTACCTGCCGGACCGTAGCGCCATATTTTATCTGCCCATCAGAGGGATTTTCTCCATAATAGGGACGGGTGACATGGACATCAACAATTTCAATGGGATTACTGGTGGTATATTTGACATCCACACCATCCTGATTATTCAAAACATATTCTTCATGCTCCACGGAAAGGTAGCGGGCATTCCCAATATTTACCTGCTTCACCACCATGTCCTTGTCCTGCCAATATACTATGAACATACTGGCATCCAGCGGCACGGCGGCTTCGTCGGTCTCCGAGCCCAGAACACCTACGCCGATATCATAATGATACCAGTTATTACGGACAAAGCTGTTCTCAAATTCTCCGCCACGGGTATCCTGAGGAATCAGGATCTTGTAGTAGAATTCCCGCTGGAAAGCCGAAATATCATGTTCAGGATCTGGCTGACGGTCCCACGGAAGGACCAGCTTGAGATAGGGTTCCCGGCTTCCGTCTTCAATGGAACCAGACTGCCAGTGATAGGGATAGGTGTACATCGGGAAAGTCTGGTAATACTCTCCCACCATATCCATGTACAACTCCCCTTCCGAGTTATAAAAATGCATGGAATTGCCCCGGTAATCCAGATAGTCGGCATCCACTGGTTCCCACTGCTTTCCCTTTCCGGCAGGCACACCGCTAAGGGCCACCTTACTCATACCGTCCACCAGGTAAATCTGCATTTCCTTGGGACGAGGCACCCAGTACTCGTAAATTGGCTTATCCTCGGCATCCTTTCGGCCGGTATCTACAGCCATGGGATTATCCATCTTGATGCCCACCGTTATCTTACAGGCATAGCGCTCCAGACCAACCACACCCTGGGCCACCATTTTCTGGCTACGACCGGTAAGAGTGATGGTGGTGGTTCCACTCATGATGAACTGTTCCTGCCGATGGTTGGTGTACTGGGAATTAACAAAGTCCGTAATAACCATCTGACGGCCGATATTATCCATTGAGGTATCCTCCAGGCCGCTCAGAAGGGTGTTGGGGATATTGGCAATGGCAAATACCGTAGCTTCCGTAATACCAAGTTGGGCCGGGAAAATCTTATAGTTTACATCGTTGGTACTTAGTTCCACGCGGAAAACCGCATTGCCACGCTTGCCCAGATTGTCGTAACGGACATGATAAGTGGCCGGCTCCGAGGTGGCGTCTCCCGGATAGAAGAAGAAGTCCACGGAGGATATCACATTTTCGTGATAGTTGTTCTCTCCGGCTTCCGTTCCGCTGATACCTGCCTTGGTGAGACCCGTAGGCTCCAGGCAGGCCACATTGAGTTCCAGCACCGGGCCATCCCACTGCGACTCCTCCCCTGCTTCCTTGCCACAGGCAGAAAGAAGCAGCAGCGCACTTAGCAAACCGTATGAGAGTTTCTTCATCACAGGTAGAAGTGGTATACTTGGTCTATACACTCCGAAGCACCGTCAATTTCACGCTCTCCGTCAGGAGTGAAAGCTTTGAACGAAAGGGTAATGGTTTTACCGGAAGGGTCTCCAGTATAATCCTTGTTTCGGTCTATGGTAATGTCTATTCGGCCGCCATTCTTGGAAGGATTGATGAGAGCCTCACTAGGGGTAACGGTAAAAGCTTCCACGTCGGAAATGGCGCCGTCCTTGATGATTTCCAACCTTCCACCTTGGGGTGTGGTAACATACAAATAGCCGCGTGCGGGCCGATTAGCATCCAAGTACACATTGTAATGGTCTTTTTTGCCCGCCGGAACAATGGTAGCCGAATTCTCTTCCACGATGAACTTCTGCGTCACCTGCAGGGAGGCGGTGGAGAACTCGATGGTATAATTGTTCTTATCCCAGGGCAGGGCCGTTACCGCCAGCTGGAGGGTGCGGTTGCTGATGAAATAGCCGTACACCGTCCATGTGTGGTTGCGGGCAAAATCTCCTGCATGGGCCATTGAGAACGCCTGACTCTTATGCTGCGTCTCTCCTCCATCCTTTTTAACGGAATAGTAAACCGTTCCACTTAGGGCCTTGTCGGACTCTCTAAGGTAGTAAGTACCCAGATGGGACAGATGCTTGCTGGTAATACCATCCTTGATGAGCTGCTCATAACTGGGGCCGTCCTGACCGGCGTAGGAGTAGATTTCCGGGGCATCGGAGGACTCTAGATCCATTCCCTCGGGCCAGGTAATTACCAACTCATCCGACACGTAGCTATCGGGCTTTATATTATAGGCCTCAGTAGAGAATACGTATTCGTCCACCGGAATCTGGCTTCCATTCAATACTACCCTCTCTATGGCGAATTCCTCTATCTCCGTGCTGTTTTCCGGACTATTCTCTGTATACATCTGGCTAAAAACAAAGCGAAGCTTGGAAACGGCACGGCCCAGCGAGATGGTGGGGACCTTGAGGAAAGGCTCTTCTCCACCAACCTTCAACCCCATTCCTACGCCACTCATGGGAAGGCCAAGGGACTTGCCATCTTTTTTCGGAACAGTAGTAATGGGCACTTTTGGGCTGAAATAAAGATCGCCGCCAAACAAAGCATTATTCACCTCCCCCCAAGAAGAGTCCTTTGTTAACTGGCTGCCGATGGACGCCCGGTTCACCAGTACAAACACATCCACCTGGGGACGTTCCAGCATAAATGCCTGATTCACGATGAGGGCATACTTGCGAATTCCTCCAGCAGCAGGAAGCTCATTTTCTTTATCTACCAAGATGCTTCCCACTTTTTCGTGGTTTTCGGAAGAGCGGAACACCCAGATGGCCAAATCTTTAATTGCGTTCTCATCGGCCTCGGCCGGAACTGTTCCCACGGTGGAGCGGGTTTCAGGGACAAAATTCTCCGGGAATGCTATGGCAATGCTCAGTTCCGGGCAAGTATTCTCCCCGGGCTGGTCATAGATAAGGCTGCAGGAGGCCAGGAAGACCACCGGCAACAAAAGCCATATGAACAGACTCTTTCTCATTACTCCAATAACAGGGTGGCAGGAGTAGACAAATCCCATTCGATTTTGGTTTGAACACCAATAACCAGCTGAGGTATGCCCAGGTCCGGAACGGCGTTGTAGGCACCGGCCAGCGAGTAGATGGTGCAGTTCAGAGTGGTGGTGTGATCCTTCACAAAAACCTGTTCAAACTTACGTTCCTCTGGGTCTGTAGGGAGTTCCATCTTTCCTACCATATAGAATTTACGGCCCGGAAGCACGCGGCCATCGGCTCCATAGAAAATTTTTCCGCTGTTGTTAAGGAACTCCAGCGTAAAGTAGATGTCCTTATCTTCGGGCGTAGGAAGGGAAAGCGTACGGATAGGGGCCGATTTCTCCTTGGTCAGATACACGCCCGGCGTCTGATTGTCAAAGGAGAAATACTCCGTTTCATCCGTATCCGGCGTAAAGTCGAAGGTCTGGGCATATTGCCCGCTAAGGATAATACCGGTCACAGGCAAGTTCTCACCGGTGGCAAATACCGTGGTTTCCGGAAGGCCGTCGTTGTCCTGTAGCCAGTCCCGGTCGCTCTGTACCGTTGCCTCAAGCATGCCCACAGCAAACTGAATGGGCTTCACCAGAGCTACGGAAGTGGTATTGCTGGTGATGGATGTTCCCAAAGTATAGTCATTGAGAACCTGCTGCCAGGTGCTGTTGGGGTCATAAGACTGACCGATATTCTTATCCTGCGACGTAACAATGTCCGTATCCACAAAATAGTACAAAGATGGAGGATAGCAATAGCGGCTAAGAGGAGCCATTCCTTCAACTCCGTTAATCATGGGCACCACAAAACCGGAAGGCGTCCACCGTAAAATGGCACATCCTGCGGGAAGGCCCATACTCTCCGGATAATTACTCAATTGAGCATAGGTCTGCTGATTGAAACGAACCGTCAATTCCTGATCATCCACTGTCAGAAAAGGAGCAGCATAGGCATTTCCGGTAAAACGGTTAAGGACTACTTCCCGAAGCCTGTTCAGAACGTCTTTATACAGAAGGGGCGTTTCCCTGTTTCCGTTTTTATATAAGGTATAGTGCTCACCGTCCAGCGTGAGTTCATACTCATTCTCATTGTGACTCTCATAACCTTTAAAAAAGGAATACAGGGAGGACAACAAAGACTCTACCATGGGACCGGAACCCGGGATAATATCACCGCCATTGGTAATATCGGTATATGCCTTACTCAGGTTTACATCCTCCACGGTTTCATCCCAAAACACCTCAACCCAATATTCTTGATCCGCCTCAGCGTTTTTGGGCCGATACTTAACCGCATATTGGGCAGGCTGTCCTATCATAATGCTATTCAAAACCTTGCGAATCGTCTCTGCCTCGAGAGGAATATCCTCCCCAGGATGCATCACATCCGGGGCAAAGCCGAATGAAGAAGCCGGAGCGGTAGTGTTCTGCGTATCAAAACCCGTGGGAATCAAGGAGCCATAAGTTTGCTTGTCGTCCCCCGGAGCCCTGCCATACAAAAGTACGGAAGCAGTTCCTATGGGAAGGAAGGTATCTATTCCGCTGGGATAGAAATGGGCGGAAATGCCGGGAATCAGACCGGAGAAAGCCGGAACCTTGATGGGAACGTTGAGGGTCTTATCTCCCGCTTTAACATTACCCCCAGCCTCGGCAAAGGCCACCATTTTAAGATCCGTCAGCCCCCGGAAGCTTTCATCCAGTTCCGTGAGGGCTCCCGCATCCATCTTGGTTTCCTGCCGGTCTCCCAACGACAAAGTGAGACGCACCGGCTTCAGTTCTCCTGTTTTGTCTCCCAAAAGCTGGTCTTTTCGCTGGCATGAAACCGCCACTGCCAGCGACAAGGTCGCCAGCAGACATAGTATCATTCCATTCGAAAAGAATCTCTCCATTACATATCTACTTCATGGTCCATTCCGGGCTTCCAATCAATATTCACATCCACACCCACGGAGTGGTCTCCAGGTTCCAGGGCACCGTTACCGTACACCTTGGCTTTCAGGATGTCCAGGGTGGCAGAAGGCAGCGGGTGCCTTATGGACAGCTTGGTCTCGGTAATGGTTCCGTCGGGAATGGTGCAATACACTCGGTACTCCCAATAGGTTACCTCATTGTCATCGGCCTTGGTCACAGGCCCCCGGGAAGGGAAGTTTACCGTGGCAAAGCAGACTTCGGAACCGGGATCGGTCACGTTCATCTTGTCTGCTTTGATTACCGGAGTATACTGGAAGCGATACACGCTGTCGGCCACATCAAAGGCCGTAGCAAAACCGGCGGCATATACGCGGATATCCCTGACACTACTGCCCAGCGTATCCAATACAAGGGCCGTGGCGCAGTTGGCCATATACAGGTTCACCTTGAACTGCTGGTCCTCCCCTTCCTTGATATCCATGTGCGCGCGCGCAGTAAAGACGCCCCGCTTGTGGGTGGGAAGGGTATCGGCCACCTGCTGCTGAAGGTGAGAACCGGCTCCCGTATCACTGTCTTCCAGGGTAAGGGCCCCGTTGCCTTCCAGATTGGCCAGTCCCAGGTGCAAATACTTATGAACCGGTATGTGCAGGGTATAACTGGTCTGGTTGGCATCCATGATGTGGTGCTCGTGGTACAGGCGGGGAAGATCCCCGTCCGTATCATAGAAAGAGAGATCCACATCATGGGCACGGTCTGTAAAGATATTGTTAAGGTATGCCTTCAGGGCCGTTGCCACAGCCACCTCCGTATCCAGACTGAGTTCCGTCTCCAACTCGGTGGTGATGTTGGTTATCAGCTGAAGTTCATACGTCAGCTGATACTCCGCTTCACAGGCAGCCAAATCCTCATCCACCAGGCTGCAGGCCGAAACGGCCAGCAGCCCGGGAATGAGAAGAATCCACCGTTTTAAAGACTTGGTCATGATTCTAAGATGTTCAGCTTAGTTTACTGTACCCCCCCCCAGTGGCACGTCAAACTCAAAGCCTTTCTGCCAATTCACATCTACGGAAAGGCCCAGGGAAACCTGGCCGGAACGCAGATCCGGCACGGTCAAGTAGGCCTTGGAGAGAGATTTAGCTGTAAACTTGAGTGTTACGTTGGTCACATAATCCTGCATGAACACACGCGGAGCATTGATGGTGTTACCGCCAGCGTCAAAAGGAGGATAATTGAAGTCGTCTCTGGAGAGATCAATTATTCCATCTGTTTTCTTGAAATACTTTTGGCTGGTAGCACTTGTGGGATCCAGTTCACCCACCAGGTAGAAGGTACCATCTTTACGAATGAGGTTAAGCTCTCCCCAAAGATCCTGGCCCGTCCTATTCACTATCTCGAGAGCTACGAACACCTTATTCTGCTTATCAGGATCTTTGGAGCTGTCGTAATTGTCGAAAGTGAGCGTATACAGATCCTTCGTATAACGGACGCTCTCGTCAGTTGAATATTTTGGAATAAAGATGCCTTTACCGCTAATATCATCGTATGAGAGATCATCGTAAATCATGTAGTTGAAAGCGTTAGTCTTGGGAAGGAAATTCCAACCCACCTGATCGCAGACACCGCTAATCATGATACCCGTAATCTCAAACAGATCGGGTGTTGCAGCCACATCAATGGTATTGGGATTTTCGGAAGGATGCAATCCCTTATTATTGTCATTGATCTTATCGGCACTGTAAGCCACTTTGGTAGAAAGCAAGGCCGTTCCGTAGTTGACGGTTTTGGACACGGCTACACTCTGGGTGGAAGAAGCTATACGCTTGGGGCCCTCCCAAGTGTTCCAGGAAGCAGGAATTGACCAACCTGCCGTATATTCAGGGAAGTCTTTCTTTTCCTTAGCATCCTTAGATGTGTAAATGCCGGAATTGGTGTAGTACATAAGTTCTGCCGGATACCGGTAGTTGTCCACGGGGAAACTGTCTCCACCAATACCATAGGACGGAATGGCGTCCATATACACAACGACGTTGTAATCCGGAGCACCGGCCTGGGCACCGGGCATCTTGCTGGGATTCATGAACGACATAATGGCAGAACCTGCGGGCAGTCCCAGGTTAATGGGGAAACCCATTTGCTTGGGCTTATCACCCTCAGCTTCACGATAGAAGAAATCATCTGTAATAGCGCTATAATCTGTAGTAACCGGTATCAGATTCGCAACATTTGTCATAATGATACTAAGGGGCTGATAAGACACAACTCCTTCAGAGTCCACAGCATAGAAACTCTTTGCCCGTTTGACAATTTCTACAGCAAGAAGTTGGGCAATTTTCTCCGAAGCATTGGTAGGGTCGGCAGCCAGAACACGCACCAGAATCGAATACAAATCCTGTGTAAGACGAAGAACAGCCGCAGAAGAGGCAGCACGAAGTTCTTTCAAGTCGGGCTGTGGCAACTTAGGGTCAGACTTACCTGTCTGAAGCGTCATTATATTAGCGTAGGCTTCACCCATCACTTCTTCGAGGGCCGTCAAGGATTCCTTTTTTGCATATTTCTCACCCAAAGTAGACCAGAGGATGTTACCCCAATGCATAGTGTAGGTTTTACCCGTTGATTCGTTGTATCTTGTTTCGCCATCCGGGATGTGAACACCCTCAACGGGAGGATCCGCTCCCGGATTCGGCTCCGTAACCCAATGAGGCAGAGCTTTACTATAGTCATCAATCGGCCACCAAAAATCGTAACGGCCATCCTCAGTATCGGTAGCCTTGTATCCGCGTTCAGGACGATGAACTTCCAAACCGGTATTCATAATGCCGGTAAGAATACGGCCCATCAAATCTCCGAAAAGCTTAAACTTGTCAAGCTGATTATTCATTCGGTTTTTCAGGGAGAAAGTAACATCGGCTAACGTGTTTCCTGAAGCATCTACATGGCCCAGTTTCTCGTCTGCGTCAAGACCGGTTCTGGTAGCACGACCATAAAGAAGAATGGCGTTGGTCTGCAGTGGCAAGGCCAGTTCAAGGACGCGGGTACCCTTTTCACTGTCGGCAGTTCCAGGAAGCATCATGACACCCAGGTCAAAGTCCTTACCCTGTGTAGCAGACGTTAAATCATACAGGAAGAAATCATCCGCACCTTTAGGACCATGTTTGGCATCGGGAATGTCGTAAGTGAGCAGGTGTACATCCTGCATACCACGGAAATTGCCACCGCCAGCCTGAACGGCCTCGGCCGTCTGTTTGGTCTCAGAACCGGAAGCGGAAGAGACATTCAAGATCAGTTTGGTGAGCACCGTATTGTCATCCGGATTGTAAGTAGGATTGACCGGCGCCTGAGGCTCTCTTTGGCAAGCCACGAGTGCCAATATGGAAATAGCACCCAAAACAAAGAATTTAGTCTTCATAAGGCATATTAGTTTTTAATTATTATTCATCATTAACCTCCAGGCCTCAAACTCTTTGCGGGCGGGGCCATAGGTTTCAATTCCTTTCAAATTTTGGACAGCGGCCGAAGAGCCCTCGGCGGCGGCCTTCTGTAACAGGGCGATAGCCTCTTTCTCTGCTGCTTCGTCCTTGTTGTCCAAAGCCACAAAGTAGAGGGCCACGCCATAAGCGTTGGCGGCCTCGGGATCCTGACTCACCCGGGCCATAACAGCTTCATCGGCCTTGATCTCCCTCACAGCCTTGTGGTATTTCTTGGACTTGAGGAGCTCGTAGATGGGGCCGTTAAGCTTTTCCGTAGCGGGGTCCGGACGGTTGTTATAGTAAACACGGATGTAACCGGCGTTTCGCTGGTCTCCCAGCAGGCGGTCCACCACCTTGCGGTACAGGATGGTGTTGGTGCGGAGCTGACGCTCACGCTCATCCGGATCCTTCACGTTGTATACGAGGTTAAGGAGCCATTCCACCTGTTCGGCATCTATGCCCTCTCCCCCGTCGGGAATGGATTCCAACTGATCTTTGAACCAGTCCCAGGCTTCTCCCTTGGCAATGGTTTCAAAGTATTTGCGGTTGATAAAAGTCTTGTCTTTGAGATAGTCTGCCACAGCACGGGCACGACGGGCCGAAAGGGTGTCGTTCTTCACCTGGGCTCCTTCGATGGAGGCCAGGCCCACGATGGAGACGAGGATCTCGGAAGTGGTCTCGTCGTCCCGGATTACCTCGATGGCTTTCTGCAGTTCATCCAGAACGGCTGCATTCCGGCCAATCTCAGGATAGTCCTGTAACAACTGGGCACCGCCAGCAGGGAAAAGCACATACATAATGCTGTCACGGCCCGGACGGGTCAGGTAATCCAGAGGACGATACTTGGAGATGGGAATGACCCACGGCTTCTCCTTGGCCAGGCGGTCGCCGTCGCTCTCCGGGCCCTTCACGGGCTGGAGGTTCACCACAAACGCCACCGGAGGCGTCATCACGGTGAGGGTGTCCGTCCTTTCGATGGTTCTAACACGCGGCTTGCGCTTGTTGCGGGCCACGGGGTTGTATGCTACGTTAAGCGCTACCTGAGGGACCACGGCCACCTTGCGTTCTTCGGCCAGTTTGGTGCCGCAGTGTTCACAGTTGTAGCGGTCATAGGCGGCAAGGCCCACGGCTGCGCCGCCGGCCAGCTCCAGACGCCAGTGCTGGAAGGGCCACCAGGCCCAGCCGGCAAACAATCCGCCGCCCCAGTAAGAGCCCTGGTCACGGTGTTCCTGCAGTTCGGGATACAGGCCAAACGGAAGTTTGATGCCTCCCACGTTGAAGTGGCTATACAGGAAGTCGGCCCCAACAAAGCCGCCCTTGAACACCTCGTTGAAATAGTATCTCGCTTCCGGGGCTACGAGGAAGTGGCGCCAGCGCTGGGGATTCGTCTCCACATCGTTGTCCCAGGCCAAGAAACGGGGCCAGCTTTTGAAGCTTCCGTTCACACCTACGGACACGTGGTCGCCCACCTGCACCTCAACGCCCAGGTTGGGAGTGCCCGTTGCGTCGTACAGCAGGTTGTTGCGGATAGACACTTCCTGACCTGCCAACTTCACGGGTATGCAAAGAAAGCAGAGCCAGGCCAGGCTCAGCGGAAAGTGTTTCAGACTTTTACTCATCGTTATGCATTATTCTCTGGCTCAATTGACTACAAGTACGCCAGAGCATGTTTAAAA
>LXOW01384736.1_pt1 | contig 36620 bp, 47 predicted proteins | sample 1368591 | NCBI WGS metagenome assembly LXOW01 (sample SAMN04884650, study PRJNA319009) | bovine gut metagenome | isolation source: Cow rumen | host: Bos taurus | place: Italy: Legnaro (PD) | collected 2014-07-09
TGAGAGAGAGAGAGAGAGAGAGAGAGAGAGAGAGAGAGAGAGAGAGAGAGAGGCGGGTACAGACACCAGCTATGCGAACTACTGGAAGTCACCCCCCGTGGGAGGATTGGCCAGATGAACCCGGAGTGGGTCGAGTGGCTGATGGGATACCCAATCGGGTGGACAGAATTAAATGCTTAGGGAACGCGGTCGTGCCACAGCAGTTTTACCTGTTTTTCAAGCTGATCGCGGACATTGAAGGAGGAAAACAATGACAGAGAAAGACGAGCAGATCTCGCTCTTCAGATGGGCGGAGTACAGGACGGACCTGCAGCTGATGTTCCATATCCCGAACGAGGGGAAGCGGTCCCTGCAACATACGCAGAGCTTGCTCCGGCAGGGCATGAAGCCGGGGGTCCCGGACATCTTCCTGCCGATACCGAAGGGCAGGTACCACGGCCTGTTCATCGAGATGAAGCGCAAGTTCGGCGGCAGGCAGTCACCGGAGCAGCGCAAGTGGCAGGCGGACCTGCTGGAGCAGGGGTACTGCGCCGTCGTGTGCAAGGGATTCGAGGTGGCCAGGGACGTGATCGACTGGTATATGCGGGGTGCGAAATGAGCGTGATCGAACGAGCTGAGCAGCGGCTGCAGGAGGAGATCCGGCAGAACGACCTGGGCGCAGACAATGGGCACCTGCTGGCCTACTGGGCGGCGTACCTGGACGGGGCCCGGGCGCAGCGGGACGAGCTTACGAAGTACCCGTCGAAGCGGAAGGAGGCGCAGTGATGTACGACGAGCTGATAAAAACGCTGAGAAACTGCGTAAGGAAAGAAGACGAGGAATGGAATTGCGCGGTATGCGAATACGAGAATGCGCGTGATTGCTTTTCAGTGGTGAGGCAAGAAGCGGCTGATGCCATCGAGGAGCTGATCGCTTTCGATATCCGAAACCTGCCGGAAGGCCTATACGCCGTTAGAAACGGCGTGGTATACACGGCTCGGATGAAATTATCAGGAGGGAATGTGCTGAACATGAAAACCGGCGAAAGCCACTGGGAGGATGATCGGATCGTCGGAGGTGAGCAGGTTTTTCCAAAGCTGCCGAAGATGGAGGTGCAGGAATGAGCAAATGCGCTTATTATGACCGACCAAGGAATGTATTTCCGTGCAGAGATTGCAAGGTAAAAGGCGTTGACTGCGAGGACAGACACGGGCGTGAACCGCTGACCTGTTGGCATTGTCGGAATTGGTCATGGGAAACGAAACCTGTTTGCGAGCATCGAAAAGGCAAGAACATAAGACTGTGCGAACACTTTGAATGGGATTAAGGAGGTGCAGGGATGAGCGAACTGATTGACAGAGAAGCGTTGAAAGATGCTGTGAAGCGGTACGCTGGCGAACCTATCAAAGAGAAAGACCGAAAGTGTCAGGCCATCTGCCTTGATATGCTTGGGACTATTGATGCACAGTCCACCATCGATGCCGTGCCTATCAAATTCATCGATGAGGTCATCGAGTATCTCACAAAATGCCGTGACAATGCTATCCATGAAGAAACGCAAACGGCATGGGACGAACAGCGACAGACGCTAATCATGCTCCTGCACGAATGGGACGCATGGAACGAGTGCGGACGGACGGGGAAGTACGGAGAACGGAGGGAAGGATGACAAGACGAGAGCTCTTCATAGACGACCTCCAGCAGATGGAGGACAGCCTCATATGGCTGGAGAAAAACAAGGAGACCGTGGACGGCTGGGGCGTAGACAGGGCAACGTGCCGGGCGGTGTACCACCTGCTGGTTGACAAGATCCACATAATCGACGAGGAAAGGAGATCCAAAGAAATGAAACTTACAAGATTTTGCAAAGAGTGCGGCAAGGAGCTGATCTACATCACGCTGGCGAACGGGCATCTGGCCACCTGCGAGTGGGACGGGCCGGTAAGCTACTGGGAGAACAAGGAAGGCAGCGCGCGCGTCGTGACGAAGGACCGGCGGATCGTGAGCTGCGACCTGGATGGCGAAGGACCTGCGTCCGGTGTTGGGTACGTGGTCCACGACTGCAAATGATCACCAGGATCGAGCTCCAGCAGTACCGGCGGATGACGGACCACCATCGCAGGGCCCCAGAGGCCAGGGCGTTCCGTAGGCGGCTGGACGAGGCGCTGGAGGATCTTCCGGAGGAGTATCGGCGGCTGGTGGTGCTGCGCTACTGCTGCCGGCTGAGCTGGGAGGCGGTGGCGATGAGGATGCACTACTCCAGGCCGCAGGTATTCCGGATCGATAAGAAGGTGTGCAAGCTGCTGGAGGAATCATATGGAGGCTCTACGGGGCCTCTCTTTTTTGCACAAAGATGATACTTTTTTGCCTCTACTCTTTGATAGTCTACCAGCAAGGAGAAATGTCACGGTGAAAAAGAAAACCAACAACGAAAGAAAGAACGACATTTTCCCGGTAACACCGACATCTGACTGGCAGGATCCGTCTGTGTCGTATGGCGGCAAGAAGCGCAAAGTGTACACGAGCGGCACGGCTTATCAGAAAGAGTCCGGTCGATACAGCACCCCTGGGCTCAGCGCGCTGGACAGCACTTCCTTTCACGGGAAGAAGAAGACACCGAGCGTCGGTGCCTGGAACAGAGCTACCGTCAAAAGAGGAGAACCTGTCCCCGGCGCGTCCCGTGGCGTAGGCCAGGAGACCATCGACGGATTCATTGCCGGCCTTGAGAAGCGCAAGAAAGGGAAAGGCGCGAGGAGATAGTGGCCAATAAGAACTCGATCAAGAACGGAGAGGGGACGCGCTTCCGAAGCGGCGAAGAAGCGGCGGCTGCCGGCAAGAACGGCGGCGTCGCATCCGGTGCTGCACGAAGGCAGTATGCCACCTTCCGCGATGCGTTCAAGGCCATGATGACCGACGAGGACCGGCAGAAGATCTACGACGCGCTGATGACGAAGGCCATGAGCGGAGACGTGAGAGCCGCGGAGTTCCTGCGTGACACCCTGGGCGAGAAGCCGGTCGAGCGCGTCGAACAGACGGTGAACGAGATCACGTTCCGCATCGAGGGCGTGGATCCTGCAGAGGCTGACGAGATAAGCGGATGATCAACATCAGCATCCAGCCGAAGCAGATGCAGTTCTTCAAAGCCCGCGGCAGGCATATCTGCTACGGCGGCGCGGTCGGCGGCGGCAAGAGCTGGGCGGCGCGCGTGAAGCTGGTCATGTTGTGCAGCCGGTACCAAGGGCTGAAGGCGCTGCTGATGCGCCGGACGCTGCCGGAGCTGAGAGAGAATCACGTCCGGTTCCTGATCCCGATGCTCCAGGGCGTGGCGCGCTACAAGGAGACGGAGAATTGCTTCTACTTCCCAAACGGGTCCATCCTGAAGCTGGGGTACTGCGCTGCCGAGAAGGACGTGTACCAGTACCAGGGGCAGGAATGGGACGTCATCTGCCTGGAGGAAGCGACACACTTCACCGAGACACAGATGGAGTTCCTGTCCACCAGGAACAGAACCACCAGGACAGACTTCACCCCGCGGATGTACTACACCTGCAACCCCGGCAACATAGGACACGCATGGGTGAAGCGCCTGTTCATCGACCGGGACTACCACGGCACAGAGCGCCCGGAGGATTACGTCTTCATATCTGCGAACATCTACGATAATCGTGCATTGATGGAGGCTGATCCTGACTACGTCCGAAGGCTGGAGAACCTGCCCGAGGACCAGAAGCGGGCGTTCCTGTACGGGGACTGGGACGTATACGCGGGCCAATACTTCTCCGAGTGGAGGAGGGACCTGCACGTCATCGAGCCGTTCCAGCTCCCGGACTGGTGGCAGCGGTACCGCGCCATCGACTACGGCCTCGACCGCCTCGCCTGCATCTGGGCGGCGTTCGACGAGCTGGGGAACGCGTACGTGTACCGTGAGCTGTGCGTGTCGGACACGATCGTGAGCGACGCCGCGCGGATGATCCTGCAGGCGGGGCAGGAGCCGGTCGTCGCCACGTTCATGCCGAGCGACCTGATGGGGCGGTCATCGCAGACCGGTGTCTCGATCTATGAGACGTTTTCCTCCGCCGGCCTGCGAGGCACCCCTGTGTCTAACCAGCGCGTGCCAGGGTGGTTGAACCTCAAGGAGTGGTTACACCCGATCGTCAACGAGAACGGCGTGAAGGTGCCCAGGCTGCGGATATTCAGCACCTGCACGGAGCTGATCAAGTGTATCCCGCTGCTCCGCTTCGCCGAGAAGGGAGACCCTTCCGACGCATCGACGGAGCCCCACGAAATCACCCACGCGCCCGACGCGCTGCGGTACTTGATGGACGGCAGGCCGAAGCCTGGCGTGAAACCGGTCGAGGAGAAGCACCATGCACACCGTCAGCCGATACAGCGGCAGGCGGCAAGTATTCTGAATTACGGAGGACGCAAATGATTTTTATCGCAGGCATCGTAACAGGCGCTCTGCTGGCCCTCGTTGCCGTTTGGTACGTCAGGCACACTGACGAACACGCCGACATGGAACCGGACAAGGAATCGCGTTCAAAAGAGCGAGAGGAGCACGAGCGGTTCGCAAAGGAGCAGCAGCGGCAGTTTGACCAGCTGATGAAGTATACCGGCAAGGAGCAGAAGAAATGAAGATACAGAAGGACGCCGAGGGCATCCGCAAAGAGTTTGAAAGCGGGCAGCAGTACAAGACCGCGATCGGCCTGTACGAAACGTACGCGCAGAATGAGGACTTTTATGTGGGCCGGCAATGGGAAGGCGTAGACGCCGACGACCTGGACAAGCCCGTAGTGAATTTCCTTAGAAGAGTCGTATCTATGCACATTGCGAAGGTCGTCTCCACTGACTGGGGCGTCCGGTTCAAGGCGTTCGAGGACACAGAAACGAATGACAATATCTCGCGCATGCTCAGCGACCAGGTGGATCAGGTGATTGAGCGCCTGGACCTGAAGGCAATCGCCCGGGTGGCGCAGCGGAACGAGTGCGTGGACGGAGACACCTGCGTGTTCTTCGACTTCGACGCCGACGCGGAGAGCGGCATGGACGTCCCTGGCGCTGTCACCGCGGAGCTGCTTGAGAACATCAACGTCTATTTCGGCAACAAGTACAGCCGCGACGTGCAGAGCCAGCCGTGGATCATCCTTCACAAGCGCATGTTCCTGGAGGACGTGCGCGACGAGGCCAGGAAAAACGGAGTACCGGAGGACGAGCTGGAGTCCATCAAGGGCGACAGCGACGAGCATCAGCGGGAGGCGGACTCCCCCACTGACCTGGTGTCCGTTCTGATAAAGCTCTGGAAAGAGAACGGGACCGTGCATGCCGTCATGACGACGAAGGACATGATCATCCGCGAGGAATGGGACACGCTCTACAAGCTGTACCCGATCGCGTGGAGTTCCTGGGAGATCCTTAAGAGCTCGTACCACGGCCAGGCGATGCTGACGGGTCTGATCCCGAACCAGATCGCGATGAACAAGGCATGGGCCGGCGTGCTGTGGCAGATCCAAAAGACGGGCTTCGCGCAGCCGGTGGTGAACCGGAACGTGATCCCCGACTGGGACGGCGCGCCCGGCCAGATGATCGAGGCGAGCGGCCCCGTGCCGAACGTCCGCGACGCGATCATGTACCTGGAGGCAGCGCCGGTACCCGTGAGCGTGATCACCGCCATGGACAACCTGATGAGCACGACCCGCGACTGCATGGGCGCGAGCGACGCGACGATGGGCGACGTCAACCCGGACAACGCGTCAGCGATCATCGCGCTGCAGCAGGCTGACGAGCAGCCGCTGGAGCTCAGGAAGCAGGCGTTCCACAACTTCGTCGAGGACATGTGCCGGATCATCGCCGACATTATCCGCGCCCGGTACGGGAAGCGGCGCGTGATGATGACCCACACGTACACCGACGAGTACGGACAGCAGCAGTCGAAGACGGACCTGACCGAGTTCGACTTCAGCACCCTGGACGAGCTGCAGATGACGATGCGCGTGGACGTCGGTGCCTCCTCCCTGTACAGCGAGCAGCTGCAGGTGCAGACGGCGTCGAACCTGTTCACGACCGGGATCATCGACGACCCCGCCAAGCTCGCGATCTACTTAAAGGTAATGCCGGAGAAGTACATCCCGTCCAGGCAGATCCTGCAGCAGTATTGCGAGTCGATGCTGAAGCAGATGATGGAACAGACGCAGCAGCCTACTCAAGGATTCAACCCCGCGCTGGCGCAGGACGACGTGAACGTCACGCCTGTGCAGCCGCGAGTTGAAAATACAATGAACGCCCAACCATAGGCGTAGAAAGGGCACACAATGGAAGGCGAAACCAGCCAGAACATCGTGAGCGGAGGATTGTTCGATGGTGAGACCGAGATCGACTTCGAGAAGGACACCACCGAAGGCGCAGAAGCTGAGGCACAGGGCGCAGGCGCGCCGGAGCCCAAAGCGGAAGGAGCCAATGAACAGCCAGCGACCGATGACGATCCTGCTGACTTCTTGACGATCCGATACAACAAGGAGGACCGCAAGCTGAGCCGGAAGGAGGCCGTGGAGTTAGCCCAGAAGGGCGCGAACTACGACCACGTCAAGCAGGAGCTGGACTCTTACAGGAACGGCCCGATCGGCAAGGCTATGAAAGCGTATGCGGACCAGGCCGGGATGAGCGTGGAGAAGTACGCCGAGATGATGGCGCAGCAGGCGGAAGCAGCTGCAGAGAAGCAGGCGATCGAGGAGCTTCAGGAGAAGTACCCGTACGCGCCGGAAGATCTGCTGCGAGAGCACGTAAAGCTGCAGCGCGAAGGTACCAAGGCGCAGGCGCTGACCAACGAGGAAGCGAAGCACCAGAAGGAATGGGCAGACGCCCTGGCCGAGTACCCCGACATCAAACCGGACGCGATCCCGCAGGACGTGCACGACGCTGTCGCGGATGGGGCATCCCCGATCGATGCGCTGCGGATGCACGAGCTCGCCGAGCTGCGCGCCAAGGTCGCGGAGCTGACGGCGGCAAACGAAACGAAACAAAAACAGAACGACAATAGGGCACGGTCGATAGGCTCCGCTGCCGGGGTATCCTCCGGCGGGGAAGCCGAAGACGACTTCCTCGCAGGGATGGCGTCGCGCAGGCGATAGCTAAATCCAAACCGACCGGCCCAGAAAGGGCTACACAATGGCTATTAACCTCGTACAGAAGTACCATGACAAGCTGGTCGCGGCTCTGGAGTACGCCTCCAACCTGGCCGGCAAGACCACCGACGAGTACAAGCTCGACGGCGGAGAGGGCGTCTACCTGACCTCCCTGGTCCCCCAGGCGCTCACGAACTACAACATGGCCGCTACCTCCAACCGGTACGGCACCCCTGCCGAGATGCAGGACACCCAGCAGTACATCGCCTGGGACTACGACAAGTCCTACGCGATCACTGTCGACAAGGCCAACTACCAGGACGGCGGCTACCTGAAGACCGCCGGCGCCGTGATCGAGGAGCAGAACAACTCCGTCGTCGCGCCGTTCATCGAGCAGAACTTCTACGCCAAGCTGTGCTCCAATGCCGGCAAGGTCGTGACCGGTAACGCCCCCAGCTCCGCCGACATCCTCAGCCGGATGACCGCGATCGAGGCCGCGTTCCGTAACGCGAACATCCCCAAGGAGAACCGGTTCGTGGCCGTGCCCACCACCGTGTTCCAGCTGATCAGGCACTCCCTGACCAACTGCGACAACATCACGGACAAGATGCTCATCAAGGGCCTCGTGGGCCGCATGGGCACCCTCAACGTGATCGAGGTCGCTGACTCCGACCTGCCCACCGACGTGTACCTCGTCGCCTGGCAGAAGAAGGCCGCGCTGAAGGCGTTCGACATCAAGGAAGCCCGTACGCACCAGGATCCTCCCGGCATCAACGGCGTCCTCGTCGAGTTCCGCGTCCGCGGCGTGAACATGGTCATCGGCCAGTACTGCGGCGGCGTGTACGTCGACTGCAAGAGCACCGCGAAGCAGGCGAACCCCAGCATCGCCGCTACCGGCGCCATCACCGTGGGCAGCTCCAGCGACTACACCATGTACACCAAGGACGGCACCGATCCTCGGTACAGCAAGACCGCTGTGAAGATCACCAGCGGCACCACGCCCAGCCATACCGCTGGCGACACCATCAAGGCTGTCTCCTACAAGGCCGGCAAGGCTGTCTCCGACGTCGTGTCCCAGGTGACGACCTCCTAACCTACCCAACGACCAGGGGGAGCCTTCGCGCTCCCCCGCCTTTTGAAAGGAGCAAACATGGCAAAAATTCGAGTGATCAGCGACTTGCCTGTTATGGATGATAACGGGAACATCAAACATGCGCAGGTATTAGCAGGGCCATCCGACGATCGGGAAGCGATGGACACGGGTGATCTGGCGAACGGCACGCTGTTCCTGGAATCTGACACTGGGAACATTCGTCCGTTCGACGAAGATGACGGATGGGGGGAGGCTCGATAATGGGCGCTGTCCGAGATATTCTATACTCCAGGATGGGCGGAAAGTTTTCGACGCCGTTTTTGGCGCTGCTGATCAAGCGTTTGTATATGGCTTCGCCTTCGGCAGGTCCAAGCTATGAAGAGCTGACCGTCTCCGGCAACGCCCCGCTGACGCTGGCGAACGCCGTGGCGAAGGCCATCAAGAGCCTCACGCAGACCGGCCTGTGCGCTCAGGCATCTACGCCCACGCCCTCTGCGCCGGTTGACATCAAGTGCAACAACGGCGTTCTGAAGATGGTAGACGATGAACTCCCTGCCGGATACAATCGCGTTCTCGGTTTCTTGATGAAAAACAATGCCTATTGGGAAATCCCTAATTTCCCGATGAACGGCTCTGACACTCTCCGTTTTTCGTTTGAAGCGACTGACGCTTGTAATGTTATCGGGGCTTACTCAGGGAGCGCAAGCGGGAATAACTACTCCCTATATGTCAGTGCATCGTCCAATTATCTGCGGTATAAAAACGGGGCATACAACAGTACTGTCGATTTTGACACCCGGTACGATGTCGAGATTACCCCTACGGGGTCGAGTGGCATGGAGGTGGACAGCACATGGACAGCGCAGACTTTCACAACGCCGACAAACTTTTGCATCGGCACAACTTCTGCGACCGCATCATCTGCCAAACTCAAAGGCAAGCTGTACGGCAACATTGAGGTCGTAGGCAGAGCCAAGTTTATCCCGTGCGAGCGCATCAGCGACAACGTTCTTGGCTACTACGACTTGATTGGCGAGACCTTCTACATGCCGACCTCTGGTACGCCGACAAGTCTCGGCTATGACACCTCTCATATGACTGTGCTTTCCATTGTTGGTGATGCCGAAGTGCTGACGGTGAGCGCAAGCGGTGCGGCCGACCAGACCGCAACCGTTGAGAGCCTGCTGGCCGTTGGCTCTGTCGCAGACGAGCAGAATCTCATCAACGGGGCGGTCATCAGACGGTGCGCTGTTTGCTGTTACGACGGCACGCAGGCCATCGGTGACGTGTACATGTCCACCACGGGCGGGAAGGACTTGGGTGCAATCATCGTGTACCCGCTCGATGAACCAGTCACAGAGCTGGTCACTGCACAGCCGCTCAACACAAGCGAGGGGACGAACACCGTCAGCGTGACGGCTGAGGTAAGTCCGGTCGCATTGGAAGCCGTATACTACGGCCAGGAAGAATAAAAATCGAAAGGAGACAAGCATGTCAAAAATCAGAGTAATCCATAAGTCCCCCGTTCTGAACGATCTGGGCGTCATCCTGTCCGTTGTGGAGCTTGCTGGACCGTCCAGCGAAACAAAACCGACCACTGGCTTTGCCAACGGGTCTCTGTTCCTGGAAACGGACACGGGCAAGATCTTCATTTTCGATGAAGACGACGGATGGAGCGAAGTCGAAACCGGTGGCGGTGGTGGTGGCGGCGGCTCCGGCCTCCCTGACACCCCTGGCACCGACGGCACATACGCGCTGATGAACACCGTGGCGAGCGGCACCGGCACCGTGTCTTGGGTGAAGCCGTTGGTTGTGACGGTCACAAACGGCGTTATGAGCAGCACGTTCGAAGAAATCAGCGACGCGTTTTTGTCTGGTCGGCCCGTGATTGCATCCATTGAATTCAGCGGCGAAATCAATTACAGCTATCGCGCCAACATAGTGTCCGTTCTTACCTCTGAAGCAGGCGAAGACGCCAATACGTACCGTGTCTATATTGTCAACGATGATATCACGATTAGTGGGTATACGACTTTCTCGCGGAACGGTTATCCGGCATACGAGTTCTGACAAGGAGGCGCACTGACTCATGACCCGTGAAGAATTAAGGTTCGAGGGCATAAATGAGGTAATTATATGAACGTTCGAGAAGTCGTAAAAATGGCAGCTGCTCTCGTCGGTGATCATCTTGGCGATGATCCCGACGAGCTGGAGTTTGCTGTCCCGTACATGAATATCCTCCTGCAGGAATCCATGGCCTGCGAAAACAGCATGCGCGAACAGGACGGCGACCCTCCGCTTACGGACGCCCCGTATGTCTCAAATGTGGACAACGGGGTCCCGTACCACGATTCTCTGGTCCGCGCATCGTTCCCGTACGGACTGGCCTGGCAGTACCATCAGGAGAACGGGAACCATTCCCTCGCCTCCCAGTACCGCAATATGTTCATCGACGCAGTGAACCGGAACTACCGCTTCAGAATGAGGAGATACAAATGATCAAAATGCAGCCCCTGGCAGATGCGAAGATCAGGGTACAAAACTACAATTACTTCCGCGGCTGTGATGTCACGACGGATCCGGCAGAGATCGACCCGACAAGATCCCCTGACTCTTTGAATATGCTGGCAGACGATGCAGGCTTCCCGGAGAAGCGCGTCGGCTGGAGGACCCTTGTAGACTGGGGCTCGAACAGGCCAATAAACGGCCTGTTTTTAGCGCACCTTAAAGGGATGGCCGCGCCTTGTTTTGTTGTCCATGATGATGACGGACTGGAAGTAGCCAAGGACTTCGGGGACGGGGATTATTTCAGCAAGCATGATATTGTTGACGGGACGAAGATCCAGGACTGGCACAGCATTCAGGGGGAGCTAAAAAACGCAAAGTCGTCCGCATTTTCCCACGACGGGAAACTGTATGTTTTTGACGGGGAGAAAATCACTGTCGTATTCTATGCGGAGAACGCGTCCACCTATTGGTTCCAGAAGATCCACGGAGAGACTTTGACGGAGACACCGTCAGAACCCAACACCGTGGCGATCCCAAAGATCCCGACCACCGCCCGCGGCGGGCATTATGAGGCCGAGGAAGTGGACGACGGCCAGGGCGGGACGACAACAGAGTACCACTGGGTCCCGTGCACCGCGCATGAGGAGCCCAACCTTCTATCCTCGAAGCAGATCAACGAGCTGGCCGGCGACGGCGTGAACACCGTATTTTGGCTGTCCGAGATCAACACGACCATAAACAAGGTGGAGATCTATGGCGGCTCCCCCGCTGCCTGGACGGCCACCACCGCGTACACCAAATCGGAGGACACGATCGCCGGCAAGACGAAGATCACATTCACGTCCGCCCCAGCAGCGCACCCCAATGGCGCGGGCATAGACAACATCCGGGTCACGTTCACCAGCACCGAGCATCCGGCAGATCCAAACCAGATCGCCAAATGCACCATTTGCACCCAGTTCGGGTATTTCAATAACAATAGGTTTTTCGTGTCCGGCAACCCGGACTATCCGAACAGGGACTGGTCCAGCGCTGTGGACGACCCGACCTACTGGCCGATCAACGGCTGGACGGACGTGGGCAGCGACCAGACCGCGATCATGGGGTACCTGCATTACGGCGACGTGCTGGCGATCATCAAGCAGGACGACAACCAAGATGCGGAGATCTACATCCGCACCGCCGTCTTGCAGGATGACAACACCGTCATATTCCCCTGCCAGCAGGGCGTGAAGGGCGTGGGAGCGATCTCCAGGGGCGGCTTCGCATCCCTTCGAGACGACGCCCTCTTTTACGCACGAGAGGGGGTCTTCGCCGTTTCCGGAACGGACGCATCCCAGCAGAGGACGATCCAGAACAGGTCCTACTTTATGGACAACTGGCTGAAGAACGAACCGGAAAAAGAGAACGCCGTGGCGGTCGTCTGGAACAACTTGTACATGCTGTCCTTTCCGAACAACGGGCATTGCTACGTTGCGGACGCGCGGATGCAGACCGCAAGGAACGAGTCGTTCGTCTACGAGTGGTTCTACTGGACCAACATCCACGCCAACGTGTTCTTGGAATTTGACGGCAAGTTGCTGTTCGGGACGCTGGACGGGAAGATCTGCCAGATGAACAGCGACTTCTCCTGCATGATCCGGTACATGGACAACCTGCAGCGGGTCCCTGACCCTGCGGATCCGACCCTGGAGCGCGTCGCGTGGACCGGAGGGCAGGCGATCAAGGCGCACTGGACCACGGCTGCCGACGCACTGGGCACGCTGGCCCACCTAAAGACGCTGACAAAGCGCGGGAACACGGTGCTGAGCAAGCCGTATTCAAAGTCGAAGGTCGTGCTGGAGGTCATCACCAACGCCATAGGGCCCGATGTGATCACCGAGGCGTACATGAACGTGTGGGACTTCTCCGAGCTTGACTTCCGGGACGTGGACTTCAACGCACTGACCACGCCGCGGGTGGTCCCGTTCAATTCCAAGGTCAAGAAGTTCCAGGTGATCCAGATACGCCTGAAGAACGACGAGAAGGAACAGTGCTTTGGCCTGTTTGCGGTTCAGCTCCAGTACATCGTGAACAACTATATTAAGTGAGGTCATACATGGCATACATTGACGAAGTAGTCGAAAAGAACAAAAGGTATTTGACCCAGGCGCAGGTGGAAGCCCTTTCCGCAGCGTCCCGTCAGTACAACACCCTGAACGCGGCAGGCCGCGCCTCCGCCTTGGCTTCCGCCAGGGAACAGTACGACGCTGGGTACCGCGGCCTGCAGAACATGGGCCTGGCCGGATCCGTGAGCGGACCGGCTACTTCCGGTGAGGTACCCAGGCTGAAGGCGCAGGTCAGCGCCCCGTTCGAGGATTACAACCGCCGGCTGAGAGACGTTGAGAACCGTCGCCTCAGCGCGCTCGGCGGTCAATTTGCCGTGCAGACACAAGAGGAAGAAGCGCGGATCGCAGCAGAGCGCGAGGAAGCAGCCCGCCGTGCAGCGGAGGCGCAGCGGCAGGCGGCGGAAGCGCAGCGGCAGGAAGCGCTCAAGCAGGCCCAGCTCGCTGCCGCGTCGGTCGTGTCGAACGTGCAGACGGCGAAGCAGCAGGCTGCTACCGCGTCTGCCGCAACAAAGGCACAGATCGACGGCATGAAGCTGACCGCATCACTAAAGCAGAGCATAACCGACGCCGCCAACAAATACCAGCAGGACGGTGCGAAGCGCACCGCGAAGGCGCAGCAGCAGCTGGCACAGGACCAGGTCGCCCTCAAAGCCGCTGCCGAGGTTCTGGGCGTGAAGACGGTCACCAAGAACGCCGCCGCCGCGAACGCCGCCCAGGAGCGCGGCGCAGCGCTGACCGCGAAGCTGGGAGGGAACACCGACACGTCCACGATGAACGTGTACCGGAACATGACAAACCAGGAGAAAGCCGATCAGACGAAGCTCGAGCGCGACGTTGAAACCGCGAAGCAGAACCAGCCCACATCCTTTTTCAAGAAAACCAGCAGCGAGGTCGACGCCGCGAAGAAAGCGCTGGAGCAGTTCAACAACGACATCAACGCCGGCTTCGATAAAGGCGAAGCCGAGAAGCAGCTCGCCGACGCGCAGAAGAAGGTGGACGCGCTGGCCAGCGTGCGCGGCACCAGCGCGCGCCCTGGTGCAGAAGAAGCGTACCAGCAGGCTGTTGCGCAGCGTGACGCGGCGCAGCTGAAGGTCGAGGATCCGCTGACGTACTCGTTCCTGGTCGTCGCGAACAGCAACGCGGACGCGGAGACGAAGCGGCTCGTCGGCGAGAAGTTCATGAACGAGAAGCTCGCGGACGACGCCGAAGACGCCGCCATGAAGTACAAGACCGCGAAAGAGACCGTCTCCCGGATGGAGGCGCAGCTTGGCAAGGGGGAAGACGGGCCGTCCCTTCGCGATGTGAACGACGCGATCGAAGTTTACTATTCTGCCGTAAAAGCATACGAGGACACGGCTGGCAACGGTGCCCCGTCCGCGGCTTCTCGTGAGCCTATCGATAAGGCAAACAAGACGCTGAACGACCTCGGATTCAAGAGCATCCACGCGGCAGAAAGATACCGTGATTCTATCACGAACACGGAAGAGCCGGAAGGCCTGCAGCAGGCTCGCGAAGCCCTCGCCGCCGCTGAGCTACGGTACAAGGACCCCGACACTTACAGGGCGATCCGGCTGCTCCAGTACAAGGACCAGCTGAAGCTGACGAACCCGGACGTGGTCAAGTGGGCCGAGGAGAAGGCCGCTGACTACCAGCTGCAGGCGATGGGTATCAAGACGCCCGGCATGGCGACGCATGACTACCGGGCCGAGGAAGCGGATGCGAAAGGGCTCCGCAAAGCGTACAACAACTGGAAGATGTCGCAGGGCGACGCTGCCGAGTGGAACTACGAGAAGGAGCTGAAGGAAAAGTACGGTGTGACCCCCGAAGAAGCGGAGAAGCGCCTCAATCAGTTCGACACTGAGAAGGACAACCGTCTCGAGTACAGCTACTACAAGGACGGCATGGTCGCGCTCCTGGACCACAGCGGCGAGACTCCTTCACGACCGGTGAACACGGAAGAGACCGACCCGATCTACCGGAAGGTGAACGGCCTGTCGAACATTACGATGGCCGCGACCGAGTACGAGGGCGCGGAGTCCTACAACGTCGCCAACTGGATGACCCAGGAGCAGAAGGACGCGTACAACGCGATCTATGAGCGGGACGGCATCGAGGCAGCTGACCAGTACTTCAAGGACATCACCCCGTTCCTGAACATGCAGCGCGCTATGGAGGACGAGGCGTACTACAAGCAGTACGCAGACGAGCACCCGTTCCTGGCGGACCTCCGCTCCGTAGGGGCGAGTGTGTTGTGGAACATGCCGGCGGCGATCGACCGGCTTGCGCACGGTGCTGTAAGCCTGTTCACTGACACGTACTACGACCCGAACAGCGACATGTCTTACAGAAGCGGCAGGGCTGACGTGATCAGGAGCGAGCGGTCTCAGAACATTCTGTCCAACATGAGCCGCCCGGAGTGGGTGAACAACGTGCTCAACTTCGCGTACCAGACCGGCATGAGCATGGCGGACTCCGGCGTCGCGATGACGTTTGCGTACGCCGGCGCGCCGTGGATGGTCGATGCGCTGTTCTTCAGCTCCGCCGGCAACGCGGCGTACAAGGAAGCGCGGGAGCGTGGAGCCACGCAGACGCAGGCGATGGAGATCGGCATCCTGTCCGGTGCCGCCGAGGCGTTCTTCGAGCATGCGAGCATTGAGCACTTCATGAAGCTCGACTACACTGGCAAAGGCGCGCTCGTAAAGAACCTGCTTTCGCAGGGGTTCGTCGAAGGCTCCGAGGAAGTCTCCACCGAGATCGCGAACGCGCTCACCGACGCGTGGGTCATGAAGGACAACTCGAAGTACAGCGCGGCGGTTAAGGAGTACATGAGCCAGGGCATGCCCGAGGAGCAGGCGCAGAACAAGGCGTTCATGGACCAGCTGGCCGACATCGGCATGGCCGGCCTTGGTGGCCTTGTCTCCGGCGGTCTGTTCGCCCTGGGCGGCGCGGTGATCAACTCCGCACAGTACAGCAAAGAAGGCAAGCGCCTGAGCCAGAACGCGCAGGCAAAGGACCGGATCATCCAGCTGGCCGAGATCATGGGCGGCGACGCGCAGGAAGCACTGGACGCGTACAACGCGGACCAGACGAACCGGAACCTGGGCGAGCTGTCTGCGACCGTGCAGAACAATATGCTGGATATGTTTGGCAAAGAGGTGCCTGACGTGTCCAAGGCTTCGGCCATGCACCAGGCGGAAGGCGCCGGGAACCAGATGGACCTTGACGCTGCCGTCCGCAACCAAATCGTCGACCAGGCGACCGCGTACTCCGCGCTCCTGTCCGGGGACAAGATGGTCGCTTCCACCGCGCAGACGATCCTGGACGTGCTGGGTGCTGAACAGCTGAAGAGCATGGGCTACGACGCGTCCAGCGCGATGAAGCTGATGAGCTCGTACAACAAGCGGCTCGATCAGTACAATATCCAGAGCATCGCCGACGCGCTCACGAACCGCACGTTCGAGCCGGTCCGCGGCATCTACCGGAACCAGGCCTTGCAGACGCCGTCATCCCTGGGCGCGACCCGCGTCGGATCCGCGCTGGCGCAGACACAGGAGCGAGCAACAGCCGCGAACGCCACCCGCGCCGAGAACATGGCCGTCAACCGTGTATGGGAGAACCCGACGCAGGGGCTCACGCAGACCTTTGGCGGAAGGTCGATCACACCCATGCCCGGGAACCTGACCGCCGTCACGTTCGCTGATCAGCAGCGCAACAACTTCAAAGCCAACGCCACCGCGACCACCGGCAGCGTCACCTACGCCGTCGCCGGCATGCAGGCGCGGGAAGGTATGTCCAACGACCAGACGCTGTCCGAGATCAAGAAGGGGCTCACGAAAGAGGCGCGGCAGAAGGCAGAGGTCTACGAGAAACTGTCGAAGGCCTTGGGGATGAAGATGATCATCCACGACGTGATGGCCGGAACGAACGGCTTCATTGACGAAAAGGGGAACATGCACGTCGTCCTGAGCGGCAAGCAGTCTGTGCTGCGCGTCGCTGCGCACGAGCTAACCCACTACATGCAGAAGCACGCCGGCGAGCACTACTCCGCCCTTCGGAAGCACCTGATCAACGAGGTCGGGCAGGACAAGTTCGACCGCATGGTCACGCAGAAGGCCCGCGAGTACGGGCTCGATCTGAGCACGGAGCGCGGTAGGTCCATCGCCGACGACGAGGTATGCGCCGAGCTTTGCGAGCGCATGCTCTCCGACGAGGAATCGCTGGAGAAGTTTGCAGAGAAAGACACGGCAGCCGCGAAAGTATTGAAGGATCACCTGGTAAAGATCCTGAACGCCATCAAATCTGCGTTCAAACGCGCTGAGAACCGCGATTTCGGGTCCTCCTGGAGTGACCTGATCAAGAACCAGGATACGATCGAGAGCTGGATCACGGGCCTGCAGGAGGCTATCAGGAACGCGGACGCGCGGGCGGCGACGAACGAGGGCCAGATCGGCAGCGTTGCCGGCGTGACGACCGTTGACCAGAACGACCTGATCGAGGACATCAAGGACGCGAAGACCGACGCGGAGGTCGACGAAGCGTTCGCCGAGCACTCCGTTGACGTGATCGAGTACGACATGGCGGGGTATCGCGAGGATCTCGTGAAGGCGGGCATCCTTTCTGATCAGGAGCTCAAAGACCTGTTCAAGACCATGAAGTCTGCCGTTAAGTACGTGAAGGACCACCGCGCGATCCTGGACTTCGGCGAGGAGCTCGACACGCCCGAGAAGATCGAGGCGGCAAAGAAGAACCGCGCCTACAATCCGTATAAGCAGAACGCGGACCCGCACTACAAACTCGCGCTTGACTTCAGCACCCTGTGCAAGAAGCGGATCCTGATGCAGATGATCGCCGAGCGGCTGCAGTCGAAGCTGGGGCGTGCCGTGTCCGCGGCGGAGACCATCGCGATCCGGCGCGAGATCCAGAAGCTGCAGAAGCAGGGCGTGGACGTGGAAGTCGCCTGCGCGCTGTGCTACGTTGAGGCCGCGCGGCTGAAGAGCCCGAAGGTCATCAACGAGTTCCTGGGCGTTGACCTGGACAGCAAAGCTGCCGTGGAAGCGAACGTGGAAGCGGAGATGAAAAACTTCTACGCTCAGAACGTCGCCGAGATCCGGAAGGACATCAACAACTGGAAGAACGACTGGAAGATCGCGCTGTTCGGCACCAAGTCCGGCCAGCGGTGGTGGGAAGTCAACGGGAAGACCGACAAGAACGGCAACCTCCTCCCCGTCACCAGGGCGACGAAGAAGGACATCGAACAGTACGGCAAGTCGATCGGCGAAGACAATCTGAAGGCGAAGTTCGAGGCGGACACCAAGAACAAGCGCGCCTCCTCCAACACGAACGACACGCAGAACGAGGAGATCGCATACGCGAAGCGGATGGTCACGGAGCACCCGGAGGTATTCCTGAGCGCCAAGTCCCTGGCCAAGATGAAGCTGGAGCACCCGGACGTCTTCTACGCGTTCACGAACAAGGTCCGGTCCGCGACCAGGAGCAAGGCACTGGAGACCGACACGTTCTACGCCAGGGGCGACATCTCCATGGTGAGCGACTCTGTGTTCAAGTACGCGAACGCTGAGAGCGGCTTCCGGCACCAGAGCTGGTCCGACTTCATGCCCATCCACCTGCTCGACACCATGGCGTCGATCATCGAGATGAGCACCAAGAACGCGAAGATGCACGCGTACACGAAGGTCCCCGCGATGGTCAACCTGCTGGGCAACACCGGTATGATGCTGAACATGTCCCTGATCCCCAGCGGCCAGACCGGCATCGTCGACGGCAAGCTCGCCTTCGACTCCGTCGAGGGCATGGACTTCGAGGAGATGCTCGCACTGCGCGACCGGTTCCCCAACACTGCCGGGAACATCGCCATCGGCATCAGCGATGAGCAGATCCGGATGCTGCTTGCAAGCGACGACATCGACTACGTCATCCCGTACCATGTCTCCGGCCTGAACAAAGAGCTCCGGAAGCACATGGGTATCCACACCTGGCTCGACTTCACGTCCTCCCAGAACGAGTCCGAAGTGGACGGGGAAGCACCGAGCGGCAGGACGTGGAAAGAAGAGCACAAGGCCAAGAAAATGAAGCCGCCTGCACTCGCCGCGTGGTTCGACGAGAAGGCCGCGAAAGCCGCCGGCAGTAACGGCATTGAGTTCATGCAGCAGGCGGCTCAGAAGTACCTCGACATCTGCGCCAGGGACGGCTGGGTCCCGAAGTTCTCCCAGTACCTGACCAAGGACGCGGACGGGAAGTACCACACCAAGGAAGGCTACGAGAACTACTGGAAGATGCTCACCGACCGTAAGATGGTCAACCAGAAGACCGGCGAGGTGATCATCCAGCAGGCGGTGAAGCCCAACTTCGATAACGACACCGTGATGGGGATCCTGGAAGGCGAAGTCAACGACCCTGCGGCGATCAAGAATGCAGCCGTCGCGACTGAGGTCGTAAACAACCTGTCCCAGACCTGGCGCGCCGATCGCGACAACGCGAACCTGCAGGACAAGAAGGAGCTGAACCGGATGCGCGAAGCCGCTGCCGTCATGGCCGCGGATCAGTCTGCTGAAAGAGTAAAGCAGGACATCGAGCACCGGAAGCAGACGATGGACACGCACTACGATCTCGACACCGACGAGCTGCGCGAGACGTTCACGCACATCGACACATCCGCTCTGGAGAACGGTCTGGAGTCTCTGAAGAACGTCACGCCCGGCAAGGGCCTGTGGGCTATCAAGGACATCAGCCGGTTCCTGGATTCTGTGAGCGGAGGCGACAAGGAGTTGCGCGACACGCTGACCGGGATCTTCGAGACCCCGCACCGGCAGGCGCTGAAGAACTACGCGACCGGCGTGAGCGAGATGCAGAAGAAAGTCCTGGAGATCGGCGCGAAGGCTGGCGTGTGCGACGACAAGGGCCATCACTTCGATAAGAAGAAGAGCGCAGCGATCCAGAACATCGGCGAGGGCTTCTGCAACAAGGCCACGGACGTGACGGTCCGCGTGGTCGACGCTGATGCGGTCCGCGTGACCGCGACAGATAAAGAGACCGGGAAGTCTCTTGGTACGAAGGACTACACCTTCCGCGAGCTGCGCGGCGCGTACGGGCACGAGGTCGCTGACCAGCTGTGGAGCGATGCGTTCGACGCTGCCCAGAAAGAGGGCAGGCACGTTGACGTTGAGCGCGAGGTCAACACGCAGCCGTACACGCTGGCGGATCTGAAAGAGGCGTACCCGCAAGACTGGCAGAAACTGAAGACCGCCGCCGACGAATTCCGCACGATGTACGATAACTACATCCGCGACATCAACAACATGCTGGAGACGATCTACCCCTATGCCAGCAAGTATGCCACCGTGGACCAGATCACGGAAGCGATCGAGAAGAAGCAGCAGCGGCTTGCTGACAGGAAGGCAGCGTACACCACCCAGATCGAGAACCTGAAAAAGAGCCTGGAGGAGAAGGAGAAGGAGATCGCTTCCAAGCGGAAGACCGACACGGCCACGTACCGGAAGCTGGTCGAGCAGAGGAACGTACTTAAGACGAGGATCGCAGACACGCAGGCGGAGATCGCCGAGTACGAGGCAAACATCAAAGACCAGCTGACCGTCATGGGCGAGGAGAAGGCGATGATGATGAACGCCGAGCGCGAGGGCGACTCCCTGGGCCGCATGCACCGGCTGGAGTACCGCAGCGACTACTTCCATCACTTCACGGAGATGACGAGCGGGATCCAGAACCTGAAGTCCATCTTCACCGGGAACACGGACATCTCCCCCGCGGTCGTCGGAAAGAGTGACACGACGAAGCCTAAGAGCCGGTGGGCCGGATTCTTCCAGCAACGGAAGGGCGGCGACTACACCGCCGACGCGCTGAACGGCATGCTCCGGTACGGGCAGCTGGCAGAGTACAAGATGGCATTCGATCCGTTCGCTGCATACCTGCGAGACGTCGAGAAGCAGGTCGCGAGCCTGGACAAGAACGAGACGAACCGTGACAACCTGATCCGGTACATCCAGCAGTGGACGAACACGATCCTCGGCAAGTCGCACACGATCGACCGCGCCCTGGTCGACAGCGGCGTCGGCATGCGCAGCAAACTGTTCAAGGCCATGAGCTGGATCAACTCCAGGGTCATCCAGAACACGCTGCTGTGGAACATGCGCTCCGCGCTCATCCAGATCTCCAACGTCACGAACGCGAAGGGCATCGTGACCAACAACCTCGACTGGGCGAACGGCCTACGCAAGTGGGCGCTGGCTCGCCGCGGGAACAGCGAGATGCAGGCGATCATGAACCAGAGCACGTTCCTCGCGTCCCGGTACATGGACAGCCTGCAGCTGACGGACAGCGTGTTCAAGAGCGCGAAGGAATTCGCCGGCTGGCTGCTGGGCGCGCTCGACGAAGTGTCCGCGAAGGCAACCTGGTGGGCGGCGTACACGCAGTATCAGCGGAACCCGAACGCGAAGGTGATCCAGAACGCGTACCGGACCTACGACAACGCGATCGAATACGCTGACGACGTGACGCGCAGGACCCACGCAGGCCGTGGTGTTGGCGAGCTGGCGCCGGCGATGACGAGCCGGGTGATCAACCTGATCGCACCGTTCCAGGTTGAGGTAAACAACACGTACCAGCTGCTGAAGGACAACGTGAAGCAGAAGAATTTCCTGGGCCTCCTGTCGACCGGTCTTTCCATCTTCGCACTGAACACGATCTTCGAGGCGATCGTCGGCAGCACCCCGCTCGGATTCGACCTCATCCGCGCGATCGTCGACATCGCGTTCGGCATCGCAGGCGATGATCCGGAAGACGATGACGATGACTACGACGTGAAGCGCGCCGCGCAGAGAATCGCCGGCGAGTTNNGGCGAGTTCGTCGGCGGGCTCCCGTACGCGAACCAGATCGTCGGGCTCATCGGCAAGGACAACGCGGAGAAGATCATCGGCAGCGACACGGACGTGACCAGGTACGGCAACACGCAGATCGGCCTGAACGCGATGATGAACACGATCGCCGGTATCTCCGACATCGGCAGCGCTGTTACGGAAGGCAAGAACCTGTTCACCGAGACGAACTTCATCAGCGACATCGACGACCTGCTGAACATCATTATGCCGATGGGCGCGAAGCAGATGACGCGTACCGCCGAGGGCCTGCTGACCATGGCGAAGGGATACGGCGGCAAGGTTGATAAGGAAGGCAACGAGAAGGTCCAGTTCGTCGCTGACAACGATCTTGTCAACTGGCTGCACGCCGGCCTGTTCGGGAAGTGGTCATTGACGCAGGCGTCCGAGTACTTCGACGAGGAGCGGCTGCTGCCCAAGCTCTTCGGCGCGTACGAGGGGCCCCGGTCCGCAACCGGGAAACTGGTTGACGCGGAAGAATACAAGGCTGCTCTGGACACCGGCATCGACGGGAAGCAGTTCTTCTCCCTGAAGTACGACCTGAAGGACTACACCACCCAGGGCGGCAAGCGCGCCGAGATGATGCAGCAGAGCTTCACGCCTGAGCAGAAGGCGAAGCTGGATGCGCTGATGCTCGGGAGCAAAGACGCCGAGATGAAAGCGGATGGCGCGGTCGTGTACCAGAAGAGCGGCGACGAATGGAAAGTGAAAGCCGACTACACGAACCAGGACATGTTTGACCTATCTCAGGCTGGTGATAAGGTGTACACCGGGACCCTGGAAGCCATGACAAAGACCGGGCTCCCCCAGGACCAGGCCGTGCTGGTGTCGAGCATGTGGGACCAGGCAAAGAAGGCGGACGACAGCAAGACCGAGTTCCGGAACATGCTCAGGGACAATAAGAACCTGACCGTGGCACAGAAGGAAGCGCTGGATCTGCAGTACTGCGGGAACAAGTACGCTGCCGACTATTCGGATCCGGAGCTGTACGAGCTGTCGATCACGAACCGGACCACGTACGAAAAGGCAAAGCAGGCAAAGGCCAATGGCATCCCCGTGAAGAACTACGTCAGCCTGCTCGACAAAAAGAACGATTACAGCGGCGAGGACAAGGCGGACTATATGCGCCGCGAGATCATGAGCAGCAGCCTTACCGCACAGCAGAAGGAGCTCCTGGACGATCTTCTGGTATCCGACCAGGGCCGCAACCCGGACTACTCCTCGCAGGCGTGGTTTGATATCTCCATGCTTGGCGGCGGTCAGTACCAGGAAGCCAAGGAAGGCGAGAAGGTCGGCCTGAAGCCGGAGACGTACCTGACGATCTACAACAAGTGGAAGACCCTGGACGCGAAGGACGAGAACGGGAAGACCGTCAACGGCCTGAAGAAGAAGCGGGCCAAGGAGTACATGGACGGGCTGTCTCTCTCTGCTCCGGAGTATGACTACGTCTGGACGGTCGTTTTCGGATACAAAAAGTAACATGATACTTTTCCGATCGACCCACAATGTAACATATAGAAAACAGAAGGAGGACACAAAATGAGCGTTCCCAGCCTGGGGGCATTTCCTAATACAATAGCGAACCTTCCCGATCGGCCCAACCTGTCCGCGCAGCGGATGAAAGAAGCACTGCAGGATGACGTCAAGACGCTGTGGGAGCACACCGCAGATCTGACCGACGAATACAACAGCAGCCTCGTTTCCGCGCCTCTCCCGCTTGCAGTAGATAAAGGCGGGACCGGCGCGACTACCCCCGCGAACGCGAGGAACAATCTCGGGATCTACGCCGGGAAGACTGCCCCGTCGTCTATGGCGGCAAGCCTGCCCACCGGTGCCATCTACATCTACGCCCCGACACTTCCTTAACGGAGGGCACACATGAGCAAAACATACACTCTCAATTCAACAGCGATCGCCGGCGGTAAGAGAAACGACTGGGATGCGTACTGGCAGCACATGCGGCAGAACGACGACGGGAACGTCGTCGGCGGCGAGAGTGGCATCGATCAACTTAAATATGCCACGTACATTCTCTTCAATAAAGCGGAGCTGGATGCGCTGCGGAACAAAACGATCCTGAGCATCACGCTGAACATCACCGTGGTGAGCGGTACCATTATCGCTGCCGGATCTGAAAAGATCTCCGTCGGGTATAAGTACAACGACCAGGTCGCCAGCTCTTCGTTCAATGACGCATGGGCTCGTAGCAACGCGGCCAGCACGGCTCTGGAATATTCCGACTTAGCCTGGCTCGAATCATCCGGCGCGGCGTACACGGCGGACAACACGCCTTTCGCATTCGACCTGACGGGGACCTCGATTCCTGTATGGGGATACGTCATCGGCCCGACGTGGTACACGATCGGCGTCACCCCGCGCATTGCCGCCAACGCCACGCTGGTGGTCGTGACGGATGAGGACACTTCCTACACCGTCTCCTTCAGCGCCAACGGCGGTACCGGAGCTCCCGCTGCTCAGACCAAGACTGCGGGCGTGAACCTGACCTTGACCAGCGCCACACCGACCAGGGACGGGTACAACTTCGTCAAATGGAATACTGAACAGGACGGATCCGGCACGGACTACAGCCCCGGCGGCACGTACAGCACTGACGCAAGCGTGGTCCTGTACGCCCAGTGGGCCCTGAAGACGTATACCGTTTCCTACAATGCAAACGGCGGCACGGGCGCTCCGTCGGCACAGACCAAGACACACGGGCAGACTTTGACCCTGACCAACAGCACGCCGACCTGGTCCGGGCACACGTTCGTCAAGTGGAATACCGCAGCCAACGGTACCGGCACGGACTACAGCTCGGGTGGGTCTTACACGGCCAACGCTGACGTCACCCTGTATGCACAGTGGCAGACGGACAGCGCCGGCCTCTGGGTCAAGGGGTCTGACGGGACCATGCACCAGGGCCCGGTATACGTCAAGGGCTCGGACGGCGTAATGCACGAGGGCACCGCGTACGTCAAGGGCTCAGACGGGCAGATGCACATATTCGCATAAGGAGGACACATGATCGAACTACACCTGAACGGACAAACGCTGACGCTGGAAAGCCCCCCGGTAGTGTCCGGGACGCTGGACTATATTGAGGTCCATTTTGAACGCATGTCCTCCGAGTGGAACGGGCTCCATCTTCACGTATTTTTCGAGAACGGAGAAACGAAGTACGAGATCCTGACCCTCGGGGACATCGGTCCGGAGCACCATCTGAACCTCGGAGAGGGCGTGTGGACCATCTCTGTGGTAGGGTACAGATACGACGGGGAGGTCCTGGCGCAGCGGATCACGACCAACACCATCGGCATCACCGTCTCCCCAGCTCCGCCTATTGCCGGCGACAGCATGCCCAACATCCCCGCGAACGTGGTGGAACAGATCGAGGCGATCGCCCGGTCCGTCCGAGAGGACGCGGACGCCGGCCTGTTCAAAGGCGATAAGGGCGACCGCGGAGATCCGGCCTACACGTTCCAGGTAGGCAGCGTCGTCACCGGCAACGCCGGGACCAGTGCAGCGGTCGAAAACGTGGGCACCAACCAGGACGTCGTCCTGAAGTTCACCATCCCCCGCGGGAACACCGGGCCCCAAGGGCCAACCGGGCCCACCGGACCTACCGGCCCAACCGGGCCTGCCGGCCCTACTGGGCCTGCTGGCGGCGTCAACTCTCTCAACGGTCGCACCGGGAACGTCGTTCTTACAAAAGCGGACATTGGCCTTTATACCGGTAACACTGCGCCGGCGTCTATGGCATCCCAGCTTTCCACCGGCGACGTATACGTGTATGCTCCCACGCTGCCGTGAGGTGACGCATGCTGGACGCGTTCATTGAATACCTAAAGGCCCAGATCGGGCAGCCATACCTGTGGGGTGGGCAGCACACGAAGCTCACCCCGGAGAACTACAAGGCGGTCATCGCAAAGCGCGAGGCTAAAGAAGACGACCGGCGACGGGTCGAGGCGTACTGCGAGAAGATGTTCGCGGAGGGTGAGACAGTCCTGTACGCCTACGACTGCTCCGGACTCGGGTGCTACTGGCTGTATAACCTTCAGCATCTGTACAGGTGCGACGTGAACGCGGATACCATGATGCACCGATGCAACCTGGTCGAAGACCTGCCGAAGAAGGGGTATTGGCTGTTCAAACGGGCAGGAAGCAAGGCCACGCACATCGGGTATATGGTAAGTGATGCCAGCCTGATAGAGGCAGCAGGGCGTGATCTGGGCGTCGTGGAGAGAGCGTTCCGTGCGAAGGACTGGGCGTGTTGGGGGATCCCGTACGTTTTCGAGAAGGAGATCGACATCCGCCCAGTCACGGAGCAGATCGTCACGGTCGTGGGGCGGAGCGTGTACGTCAGGACCAGCGACAGCAAAAGAGGCAAGATACTATTCACCGCGCACCGCGGGGACACCTTCCCTTATATCAGCACCGCCCCGACTGGGTGGTACGAGATCCTCACCGGCAAGGGCGTGGGGTACATCAGTGGGAAACCACAATACACTAAACTGGAGGCACAAAAATGATACCTGAAGAATTCTTTACCTGGTCGTTTCTTGCAACCTATGGCGGGGCTGCTCTGGCAGTCATGACCATCGTGCAGTTCACCAAAGAGCTGCCAGGGATCAAGAAGATCCCGACCAAGCTGTGGGCTTTCATGATCGCGGTCGTGATCCTGGTTTTGGCAACCGTCTTCACCATGAGCCCGATCTACCCCAGCGACATTCTGCTCTGCATCGTCAACGCGGTCGTCGTCGCGATGGCAGCGGTGGGGTCCTATCACACCGTGACCGAAGAAAAACCGACGGACAAGGAGAGCTGACATGTTGGAACGTGAGGACATCGACCGTCTGAAAGAGATCTTCGTTACACGCCAGGAGTGCGACAGTTCTATGGATGATGTCAACAAGAAGCTGGCCAACGACAGCACCGAGCTGGCGCTGATCAAGCAGAAGCTGGACACGATCACCTGGGTGTCTAAGACGACGCTGGCGGCAGTCATCGTGGCGATCGTCGGGGCGGTCATGTCGCTGATCCTGAAATGACGAAATGCGAAACCTGCAAAAAGGGCGCTGAACCGGTGCCCTATATTGTGCACGAGTCTGCCATGGCGCGGCAGGAACGGACGATCAAGCGTTTGTGGGTCCTGCTGTTGACCACGCTTATTTTGTTGGTCGGCACAAACGGAATTTGGTTCTACTTTGAGAGCCAGTATACCGACATCGTTGAGACCAGCTATGATATAGAGCAAGACACCGATGGCGGCGGAAACAACTATGTTGTAGGCGGTGACTTTAATGGCGAAGCAAAAGATCAAGGTCAAGATAAAGAAAACCCGGACCCGTAAAACCGGCGGGGACACCGGGTACAAGAAGTGCCCGACCTGCAAGGGCTCCGGCAGGGTGAAGTCGAAGTGACCGAGTATTCCAACAACGAGGTCATCGAGCGCATAAAGGACCGGATCCACAGCGCCAGGGACCGGGCGATCCTTCGCGACCGGCTGATCCATGGGCTCACCTACGAGCAACTGGCGGAGGCACATCATATGTCCGTGCGCCAGATCAAGCGCATAGTCTACAAAGGGCAGGAGACCATCTTCAAGTAACCTGTCACGAAAGTGGCACGAAAGAGGCACGTTGACGACATCGTCAGCGGGCCTCTTTTTTTGTACTCTTTTTCCGAGAGGAGGGAGCATATGTCCTGGATCCAGTACAATCCAAACCCGGCCGGAAGGAACGTAGGCGACTGTGCCGTCCGTGCGCTCACCGTCGCCCTGGACGTGGACTGGGAGGATGCGTTCGAGCTCATCACCCGCGCTGCGTTCAACATGGCGGACATGCCAAGTTCGGACAGCGTGTGGGGCGCTGTGCTCCGTTCAAACGGCTTTTACCGGGAGGCTGTACCCAACACCTGCCCGGAATGCTACACCGTCGCAGACTTCGCCATGGATCATCCCAAGGGCGTGTACGTCGTTGGCACTGGCGGTCACGTTGTGACGGTCGTTGACGGCGTTCTATATGACAGCTGGAACAGCAGCAAAGAGATTCCAATCTACTACTGGTACAAAAAATAAGGAGGCAAACATGGCTTATCAGAATCCGTACTACTCACCCTATCAGTATCCCTACTATCAGCCCACCCAGCAGCCAGCGCAGCAGAACAGAGAATACGGGCTCGCCTGGGTTCAGGGCGAATCGGCGGCGAAGAGCTACCTGGTCGCGCCGAACGTGACAATGTACCTCATGGACGCCGAGGCGAAGCGGTTCTATATCAAGACCGCCGACGGCAGCGGCGTCCCGCTCCCGCTTCGCGTGTTCGAGTACTCGGAGCTGACCGGGCAGCCGGAGCAGGTCCCGTATGTGACCCGCGAAGAGTTCGAGAAATTCAAGGAGGGCCTGAAGCATGACTCCTAATACGACGAACCTGATCCAGCGCTTCCAGCAGTTCCAGCGCACGTTCCAGGGCGACCCGCGCCAGCAGATCCAGCAGCTGATGAACAGCGGCAAGGTCACCCAGGCGCAGTACAACGCCGCCGTGCAGCAGGCGCAGCAGATGATGCAGATGATGAAGGGTATCTTCCCCGGCGCGCAGGGATGATATAGAAAAACGAAAGGAAAGAAACAAATGGCTATTGAAAGTGAAGGCACGGGCAACGGCTTCTATATGCCCGTAGCTCCCGCTTACGCGGGAAACAACAACGGCGGCTTCGGCGGCTGGGGTGACGGCGGCTGGTGGATCCTGCTGCTCTTCATCCTGCTTGGCAACGGCAACTGGGGCAACAACGGCATGGGCGGCGGCATGGGCGGTCTGTACCCCTGGATGAACCAGGCGCAGCTCACCACCGACGGCTTCCAGAACAGCCTCATGAACGACAACATCACGAGCATCCGTGACGGTGTGTTCGGTCTGTCTACGCAGCTGTGTAACAGCTTCTCACAGGCGGAGATCGCCGACAACGCACGGCAGATGGCGAACATGCAGCAGATGTTCGGGCTCCAGTCCGCACTCCAGGATTGCTGCTGTGAGAACCGGCTCGCCACGGCGAACCAGACCGCGACCATCCTCGCGGAGAATTGCGCGGACCGCGCTGCTATCTCCAACGGAGTTAGGGACATCATCGAGAGCGGCAACCGTAACAACCAGGCCATCCTGGACAAGCTGTGCCAACTCGAGCTGAGCGGCAAGCAGGACCGGATCAACGACCTGGAGCGCCAGCTCACGATGGCGAACCTGTCCGCGTCTCAGATCGCACAGACCGCGACTATCCAGCGCGGCCAGACTGCCGAGGTGGATGCTCTCTACCAGCGGTTGCGTGATTGCCCCGTGCCGACCATGCCCGTGTACGGCATGCAGCCCATCTTCACCTGCCCCACCAATAACAGCGGGTGCGGGTGCGGCTGCGGCGGTAACGGGTTCGCCGGTTAAGGAGGCGCACCATGGCAGAGTATGTATACAACGAGGTCCAGCGTGTGCAGCCTAACCAGAACGTGCTGCTCCTGGACAGTATTCCTTGCAACAGGGGCTATGTGATCCATCGCAACGGCTCCGGCATCCTTACTTTGCGCGGGTGCGTCAACGGTTCCGGGTGCTTTGCCCGGTATCAGGTGACGTTCAATGGCAACATCGCGGTTCCGTCCGACGGGACGCTGGGCCCAATCTCCGTTTCCCTGGCTATTGACGGGGAGCCGATCCAGACCAGCAAGGCAATCTTCACGCCTGCGGCGGTCGCAGATGAGCCGCCCACGGATAATAACTTCGGCAACGTAACCAGTACGGCGATCATCACCGTTCCCCGTGGCTGTTGCTATACTATCTCCGTGGAGAACACGTCCGCTGGCCTGACCGCAGCAGACCCGGCTCCTGCGATCCTTGTCAAGAACGCCAACCTGACCGTGACCCGAATCGCATGAGAAAGGAGAAAACACATGAACGAGAATCTCATGAAGCTGAAGAAGATGCTCTGCAAAGAGCTCGAAGAGTACGGAAGCTCCGGAAACAAACTGAGCGCCGGCACTCTGGAAGTGGTGGACAAACTGGCCCACGCCTGCAAGAACGTCTGCAAGATCATTGAGTCCGAAGAGGAGATGGAGTACTCCGGTGAGGGGTCCTCTCGCGGTTCCTATCGCGGTTCCTCCCGTGGCTCGTATCGCGGTTCCTATGACGGCGGCTCCTACGAAGGCGGCTCCTACCGTCGCCGGCGTGACAGCATGGGCCGGTACTCCCGCGAGGGCGGCTACTCCCGCGCCGAGGAGAAAGAAGACGAGCTGCACGAGCTCGTGGACCAGCTGCGCGCTATGGCCAAGGACATGCCGCAGCATACCCAGAGAGCGATCCAAGAGTTCGCCGAGTCTGTCGATTGACGAAGAGCCCCGGTCCTCCGGGGCTTTTTTGTTAACAATTCGTTCATAAACCCGTTGACACAAGCCCCTCCATATGGGATAATTATATAGGGAAAAGCACGTAATACCTGCACATTCCGCACTTGATCAGGAGGGGCACGATGAGAAGATTCAGACACTTGACCAGGACGGACCGGCTGAAGATCGAGGGCATGCTGCGCGCCGGCATGAGCTGCTGCGCGATAGCCCGCGAGCTTGGCGTACACCGGAACACGATCTACAACGAGCGGAGGAAGGGCGAGTACATCCACCGCAACAGCGACTGGACAGAGGAGCCAAGATACAGCGCCGACCTGGCTGACATGCGTACGCGCCAGGCGGAAACCGCGAAGGGCCCACAGCTGAAGATCGGGAACGACCGGAAGCTGGCGGACTACATCGAGCACAAGATCGCGGTCGAGAGGTACAGCCCGGCGGCGGTCCTGGGGGAGATCCGGGCGAAGGGGCTGACCTTCTCCGTGACCATCAAATCACCGAACACCATCTACTCCTACATCGACAAGGGGATCTTCCTTCATTTAACGAACAAAGACCTGCCAGTGCGCGGGAACAAGAAGCGGACCTACAACCGGATCCGCACGGTGAAGCGCGCGCCCAGTGGCGAGAGTATAGAGCGCCGCCCGGACGAGGTCCGGAACCGGGATAGCATCGGGCACTGGGAGATGGACACTGTCGTCTCAGCCCGCGGGTCCACCAAGGCGCTGCTGGTCCTGACCGAAAGGATGACCAGGCGCGAGATCATCCGCCTGCTCCCGGACAAGACCACCGCGTCCGTTGTCCGGGCCCTGGATCTGATCGAGCTTGGCCTGGGCGGGGCATTCCCGGAGATCTTCCGGACGATCACCTGCGACAACGGGACCGAGTTCTCGGACACCGCCGGGATCGAGCGCAGCGTGTATGGAGGATCCAGGACGAAAACCTACTTCTGCCATCCATACTCCAGCTACGAGCGCGGATCAAACGAGAACGCAAACAAGCTGATCCGCCGGTGGCATCCGAAGGGGTCGAGCTTCGAGGATCTGACAGATGAGCAGGTCCAAGCTCTGGAAGACTGGGCCAACCGGTACCCGCGAAAGATACACGGCTGGAGGTCCGCGGAGGACATGTTCCAGGAGCGCTTGCACTCATGTGTTAACAATTTTTGATTTCACAGTTTTCTATTGACATTCAGCTATGCAGAATTTAGAATGTAATTGTGCGGGGGGCACGATCCCCTCCACCGAGAGGAGCACGATTACATGGCACATAGCAGGGAAATCAAGTTCACCGTCGCCGGAATGGAGACATCCGATGAGCGCATGCTCGTCTCCATCCCCTGCGCGTATCAGGATCTTTTCTATGGTTACAACTTCAAAGATCTCGAGCAGCTGCGCCTCGCTCTGATGCACGCCAACTGCGCTGCGGAAGCCAGGTACTACAGGAACTGGCGCGCGGATGTGTACGAGCGCGACCTGCAGCATGTTCTTGGCGTGACTCGCGATCAGGTTCTTGCTTCCAGGAAAGCATGCGAGGTGCGCTATGCCTAACACGATCGTCGTTGATTGGAAGCTCGCCAGCTGGGCCGAGAACATCTTCGCGGTGCTCATCGGCCTGGCCCTGGTGGGGCTGGCAGGATGGCTCGTGCTGCAGGCGGTCAAGGACGTCCTTGACCGCGCGGCGCGGCTCGAGGAGACGCGGGCGGCGAAGGCAGAGGCAGCGCTCATGGAGTGGGAGAAGACCTTCGGAGACGAACGCGCCCGCCGGATCGTCGCGGAGCAGAGAGCGAAGCAGGAGCGGAGCATGCGCCAGCAGCTCGCGAAAGGGGAAGGATATGCCAGCACCCAAGACGCCTGACGGCTACGTCAACATCCCCGACGCTGCGAAGATGCTGGGCGTGTCAGATATGACCATGTACAAGCGGGTGGTAGACGAGGGTCGCATCCCGTACGAGTCCTTCCCGAGAGGGGTCCGTACTTTCTACTACATGAAGAAGACGGACGTGGAGCAGTTCGCCAAGACGTACATGGCCCCGCGCAGGGGGAGACCGAAGAAGGCCAAGCAGTACGAGATCGTCTGCATAAGCCTTGGGAAGCTGGAGGTCTTGTACAGCACAAGCTCCCTCGTGGATCTTTCCCAGATGTATGTAAAGCTGGTCGGACAGGGCCACAACCTGATCCGGATCCGCGCTGACGGCGAGCTGCTCACCATCCACGAGAGCGACAGGCTCGGCAACATGTACCACCCCGGAATTAAGAAAGGAGCCCTATATGAATGAAAGAATCAACCCCGCCACGATCGAGAAGCTGCAGCTGCGCCACCCCGGCATGACGAAGGCGATCTTCAGCATGACCCGGAAGCCGGACTACTACGGCATCGACCTCACCCAGGCAGCCCGCAAAGAAGCCGGCAAAAAGCCCAAGGTGGAGGAGCACAGGGAGAAGCCCTGCCGTCTCTATGTCCGGCTCTCCACGAAGGATTACAAGGCCCTTTCCGGTCGTTTGAACGGGATCTCCAAGCAGGACTACATCGAAGCTCTTATTCTGAACGCACTTAAGGAGGCATGACCATGTACATTTGCGATAATTGCGGCGAGATTTTCAGCACGCCAGAGTTCCACAAGGGCACCGACATCTGCCCCGGGTGCGGGAACAAGTTCTTCGATGAGGCCGTACAGTGCAAGATCTGCGGTGTGTATGTGTCCAATGAAGACGCCTACGGCTACGGCCACGACAACGTCTGCCGCGACTGCCTGAACAGCAGGAAGGATGACATGGAGTTCCTGGCGTCTGCGACCCAGGACATGGACGAGGTCGATATCCCGGTGATCTACCGGTACATCTTCGACAGTGAAGACATCAACGCCATCCTGTACCACGCCGCGAAGGAGAAGCAGGCACGGGAAGGGCTGGACCTCAGCGGATTCGTCAGCGACTATGCCAACGATATCGCCGAGATATTCATTCAAGAGGAGGGAAAATGACGACACAAGAATGGCGGAATGCCTTCCCTGACCGGATGCGAGCGGCTCGGCGGCGCTGGGTCGAGGAGAACCGGGAGCATGTAAGGGAATACCAGAGAGAGTACAAAAGAAAGCAAAGAGCACGAAAAAAGGAGGAAGCACTCAATGGTAACTTATGAACAAATCAAGGCAGCAAACAAGCAGATCATCCCCACCCCTATCATCCGCAAGAACAAGAAGACCGGCAAGGAAGAGACCAAGAACTACTGTCCAGTCAACGGACGCGTGGACGCGTTCAGGAGCCTGTACCCGCAGGGATTCATATCCACTGAGATCGTCAGCATGGACAAAGGCGTCGTCTACATGAAGGCGAGCTGCGGCTACTACGAGAACGGGCAGGCCATCGTGCTTGGCACCGGTTTGGCTTACGAGAAGGAAACGAGCAGCAGCATCAATCAGACCAGCTACATAGAGAACTGCGAGACGTCAGCTGTTGGCCGCGCGCTTGGCATGGCCGGGTTCGGTATCGACACGAGCATGGCGTCAGCCGAGGAGATGGACAGTGCATTCAAGGCCCAGGACGCCATTGCGGACGACATCGACCCTGAGAAGCGGACCAAGCTGATCGACGACATCAATTATCTCATGCGTGACTTCTCCCAGGACGAAAAGCGGAGCATCTTCAACATGGCCCGGGACGAAGCAGGTATTGAGCTCAAAGAGGACGGCACGCCGAAGACGAGCGGGTGCATGAAAGTGAGCGAGTTGGAAAATGTAAAGAGCTGCGTCGTTGACGTCATCGGGAGGATGAAATGATCACGATCAAGGTAACGGATCCGAGGGTGGTCCAGGAGTATCGGAGCGGGGCTCGCATTTCCTTTGCGATCCCCGCGGACCAGCTGACAGCCGCGAAGCTCCTGGCTGATGACTTCCGCGAGGGGGACATAAGCCTGGAGTGCAAGCGGTGGAAGAACAAGCGGTCCCTGGACGCGAATGCGTACATGTGGACCCTGGTCGACAAGATCGCGCAGAAGACGCGGCAGCGCCCTGTTGACGTGTACCGGCACGCGATCAAGGAGATCCCCGGAAACAGCACTCTCGTGTGCGTCCAGGACAAAGCGAAGGACGTCCTGCAGGAGCAGTGGAAGGCGAAGGGCATCGGCTGGCAGACGGAGGAGCTGCCGTCGAAGATCGATGGATGCACGAACGTCCTGCTCTACTACGGCTCCTCGGTCTACAACACGACCCAGATGTCTCTCCTGATCGACACCATCGTCGAGGACGCGAAGGAGCTGGGCATCGAGACGCTGACCCCATACGAGCTGGAAGGGATGGTGGCACAATGGCGGTAGGAGAATGCTACTTGTGCGGGAGGACCGGAACCGTGGAACGCCACCACGTTTTCGGCGGTGTTTACCGGCGACACAGTGAGGACTACAAGGAGACCTGCGTCGTGAACCTGTGCCCTGAATGCCACCGGTACATCCACAGCTCCAAGGGCGTGGAAACAAAGCGGCAGCTGCAGTGCGACGTCCAATACCTGACGATGGACGCGAACGAGTGGGACCTGAACAGGTGGATTCAGATCTTCGGAAAATCATGGATATAGGAGGAAAGCATGAACAACATCGTTTTGATCGGCAATTTGACAGCGGACCCGGAGTCCAGATCCACGCCCTCCGGCGTGAGCGTGACCAGCTTCACCATCGCGGTGAACCGGAGATTCCCTACGATAGACGGGCAGAAGCAGACGGACTTCTTCAGGATCCAGGCATGGCGGCAGCTGGGCGACACATGCGCGAGGTACCTGAAGAAGAGCAAGAAGGTCGCCGTACGAGGTGAGCTGCAGGCGAGGCTGTACGACGCGAAGGACGGATCGAAGCGCATGAGCCTTGACGTCCAGGCGGACGAGGTGGAGTTCCTGTCCCCGAAGGACGAGGTAAAGCCTGAACCGAAGCCCGCGGATCCGAACACCTTCCAGGATATAAGCAGCAAGGACCTGCCGTTCTGAGATCATGAACCAGCTCAAAGTCAAGCCAACATGGCTGAAGGCCACTAAAGCGCTCAGTGACGCTGAGTGTGGGCGGCTGTTCCGGGGAGCGCTGAAATATGCGTTCTCCGGCGAGGCCCCCGTGCTCACCGGGAATGAGCGTATCGTGTGGGAACAGGTCATGGATGAAGTTGATCAGCAGCGTAAGCGTTCAGATCATCAGTCCGAGGTCAATCTACGAAACGTTACGAATCGTTACGAATCGCTACGAATCGTTACGAATCGCTGCGAAGAGAAAGAGACCCCCTCTTCTCCCCCCGAACCCCCCGTTATAACCCCTAAGAAAGAGTCAAAGAAAACTCTCTCTGAAGAGAGAGCAAAAGAAAGTCTGCTTTCACCCGCTCTCCAGGAGGCCGTGAACGCCTTCAAGGAGATGCGGCAGAAGATGCGCAAGCCCATGACGTCCCTGGCCGTGGATTTACTGGTGCAGAAGCTGCAGAAGCTGGCGCCTGGCGACGAGCAGAAGCAGATCGCGATGCTCATGCAGTCGATCGAGAACGGCTGGACCGGCGTGTACGAGCTGAAGACCGACCAGGTCAGAGGCAAGAAGACAGGCCCTCACACGTTCTTCAACTACAAGGAAAAAGGCGAGTGTGTTGATTTGAAGTCCATCGAGGCAACACTGGATACAGACTTCGGAGGGCCATCAGAAGGGCTGGCAAGGTCACGGAAGAACAACACGCTACTGAATTACAAAGAAACACAGACAGAAGTTAAGCCCATAGAGCTAAATTTGGAGGAGCTATGACACACCTGTCATTGTTTTCAGGAATCGGTGGTCTGGATCTGGCCGCTGAGATGGCAGGATTCACGACAGTCGGGCAGTGCGAGTGGGCAGACTATCCGACAAAGGTGCTGGAGCGGCATTGGCCGGACGTGCCGAAGTGGAGAGACATAAGGACATTGACGAAGGAGAGTTTCTATGAACGGACAGGGCTACGAACAGTTGACATTATTTCCGGAGGATTCCCCTGCCAGCCGTTCTCCGTTGCCGGGAAGCACGGAGGCAAGGACGATGACCGTTACCTCTGGCCGGAAATGCTCCGAGTCATACGGGAAATCAGGCCCGCTGTGGGTCATTGGTGAGAATGTGCCTGGAATCGTCAATCTGGCACTCGACACGGTGCTTTCTGACTTGGAAAACGAAGGTTACGAAGCACAACCGTTTATTATTCCGGCTTGCGGTGTCGATGCCCCGCACAAAAGAGAGCGGGTGTGCATTCTGGCCCACGCCGTCAACGGGGGCGGCGTTATGCGGAGGCACAGGGAGCTTCAAGACGCTGGAACGGATGGCGTCGAAGGGATTGATAACCGAGGAAGAACGGCGGCAGCTATCACAGGGGAACGGGGGCAAGACGAACCCGCAGCTACTGGAATGGATGATGGGCTACGAACAGCAATTCACGAAGCTGATACCGACACCCAGGGCTTGCGATTACAAGGGAGCCGCTCTCAATCGTTCATGGAATGTTCATGTAGAGAGAGAGAGAGAGAGAGAGAGAGAGAGAGGGAGA
>LXOW01414643.1_pt1 | contig 36584 bp, 45 predicted proteins | sample 1368591 | NCBI WGS metagenome assembly LXOW01 (sample SAMN04884650, study PRJNA319009) | bovine gut metagenome | isolation source: Cow rumen | host: Bos taurus | place: Italy: Legnaro (PD) | collected 2014-07-09
CTACTATTTGTCACGTAAACAAAACGCCCGAGGAATATACGAAGGGCCTGCGCGACTTCGCCAAGCAGTACGGAGTCTACGTAGAAGGCGAAGTCTAACATACGCCTGACGGGTAGTTACCCACGTTCGACTCGTGGGCAGGTGATAACACTCACACTCACATACGGAGGCCTGCGATGGCTACAAAAAAGACGCATACTTACCGCACGGGACTGCGTGTCCATACTGCGGACGGGCGACTGCTCGTGATACTTCCCACAAAAGATTCTGCCTTCTTCGGGGCAGTACTGAATCCCGACACCGACGAAGTGGAACGCGAAGTGTTCTGCGTTGGAGATGCCAGCGACTTCCAGTGCTTCCGACTTGGTACTGACGAGGAACCTTCGCAGTGCCACAGTAACTCGGTGCGTGAAGTACGGGTAAAAGTTATTGAGTCCGTGTTCGTTCTGCCCAGTGCGATGGGAAAGCAGGCGACGTTCAAGTTCGCGGGCAAGTTCTTCCGTAATGGTATCCGCCCAGTGCTTGTTGACGAGGACTAGCATGATTAACTACGAACTTGCGGCTATACATATAATGGCGAAGTGTCGTTGTACAAAAGACGAAGCGTGGTCAGGTCTGGCCACCGCTTTTCTTTATGTGGACACTACCATGGACGAGGCGGCACAATATTCCTACTTGGTGGAGTACGGTGCGAAGGCCGTCCGCAAGGAGTGGTCCAGACAGTATGTGGACAAGACCAGTGGTGTGAAAAGGTTTGTGACGTCGGACTTCAGTGACCTCAAGTCTGACTCGAAAGTGGAAAGCGATCTGGCCTTCTTGGAAGCCTTTCCCGAAGGTATGGCCCGCGAATATGCTAGATTACTTTCCGAAGGCGGACACAAGTTCACCATGCACACGTGCCTGAACTTCGTACGCAGAAAGTACTCACTCAACAATAGGACCCAAGCAAGGAGGGTATATGAAAGTGTTAGAATACGTGCCGCAAAGCTACGATAACTGGTGGCAGTGGTATAACGAGAAGGCGATGCGCCGCCAGCGTCGCAAGGAGTACATCTGTACGGCAGTGGCGGTGGCCGTACTCCTTTTCGCCTACTGTTTCGTGGGCTACGTGGAGGTAGCAGTATGATTGGAGAGTACTGGAAGAAAGTGCAGCGGCAGTTGGAAGACTTGGGTGAGTGCCTTGACAAAGTTAAGCTCGCCGTAGACACTGGCGATAGCTGGACTGCACGTCAAGAGATTCAGAACACCCGCGACTATGCCGATGCCGTCTACGAGACTTGCGAAAGTTGGAATGACGACGACACTACTGACGAGAACGAGCAGGCTCTCGAGGACTGGAGCGACATACTGAACATGTTGCTCGACCCGAAGTCCCTCATTGCGAAGGACATGCAGGACTTGATTGACAAAGTTAACGAATGGAAGGACTCCAATGGATTCAGCAGAAACACTTACAACAACCACTTCTAAGCGTCCTTCTCCGACACTCGAAATCTTCAGTCGCATCAAGGAAGAACTTGAGCACGGCACTGTCCCTTGGCACAAGCCTTGGGTAGTGCGTGAAGACGCCATACTTTCCTATGTGAGTGGGAAGCCGTACTCCCTCCGTAACAGGATGTTGCTGTCCTTCGCGGGGGAGTACGCAACCTTTCACCAGATAAAGAAGTGCGGCGGGACTCTCCGCAAGGGCAGTCACGGACAGATGGTCTTCTTCGCCAAGTGGATTGACAAGAAGGACAAGATCACTGGCGAAGTGACTGACACGTTCCACATACTCCGAGCATACTACGTGTTCAACATACAGGACACTGACCTCACCCCGAGGTTCAAGGAGAAGTGGAGCGGGGAGTCCGCCCCGAAGTGCGACGCTCTCAAAGTCGTAACGGATTACTGCACTCGTACGGGCGTAGTCTTCCGCGAGGCAGGCGGACGTGCGTTCTACTCCGTAGGGGAAGACACTCTGCAGGTGCCGAACATCAACACGTTCGACTCCGAGGTGGAGTTCTGGTCGACAGTCTTCCACGAGGTAGCCCACTCCACGGGCAAGCGACTCGGACGGGAGTACGGCTCTGCCATGCTCGGTTTCGCGGACGACAAGTACTGCAAGGAAGAACTCGTCGCAGAAATCACTGCGGCATTGTGTCTCGGTCGGTTAGGACTGAACACGGAAGACTCTGTTATAAACAGTGGTGCTTACATCAAGCACTGGCTTGGCAACCTGTCGCATGTCAAGCCGACAGACTTCGGCGATGCCTGTCGTCAGGCACAGCTCGCTTGCGACTTCATCTTCAACACTCAACATAAGGAATCAGACAATGAGTAATGAACAGACCACTCCGAAGACAGTACTCGACGTACTCGAAGATCATGCGAATGAGTACACCCGTATAATCAGGGAGACTTGGGAACACTCTGGAAAAGTCTGCGCAGCAAGCGGGACTGACATGAAGAAGCGATTCTTGACCTATCACTTGGCCACAGTCAAGACCTTCATGATGATAGTCATGAACCCTAGTCGTGCCGTCAACTTCGTACTCGGTGCGATTGCGCGTGACCTCGTGAACGTCATGACCGAGGACGAGAAGGCGGAACTTGCAACCATCACTGCAGAGGAACTCGACAATGCGAAGAAAGAACTCTAAGACTCCGCCCGCTTTCGACTGTCTCGCAGTGACGGACGTGAAATTAGTGTACCCACTCTCTGACTTCAGAAAGAAGTGCACGATGAAGGCCATTGCGGATGTGATACTCAACGACCAGTTGATTCTCCGCGGACTCCGCGTCATGGATGGAGTGAACGGACTGTACGTCGGTTATCCCGTAGACCCGTTCTGCAGGGACGATGACTACAAGGTGATGTACAACCCCGTCACTCGTCAGCTCAGGGAGCACATCGAAGCCTGCGTGCTTGAGAAGTACCACGCCTGCACCGGTGAGTAGTAATATCCAACTGCGGCATCACTATTTATATAGTGGTGTCGTGTCGGGTACTACACTCGATATACACAACCAACAAGGAGTAATACAATGAAGACTAGGAAGACGACAGTCACCCTCACGCTCACGTTCTCGCACACCCTTGAGGACAACGAGACTGACCTCGCTGCAGTGCAGGGAATACTCAGACACATCAGGGAGAACTCCGATACTCCCATGAAGGTGTACGACAACGAGGACTTCAACAAGTTCGAGTTCATCAGCAGTTCAAGCGACTCTCGCAAGGCAGGCCGTACGTTCTCGTTCACTACGATTGGGGAGTTCGTGAAGAAGTTCGCGAAGAAAGGTTCGTACGATCTGCTGACTGTGCTCCGTGACCACGGCACCTTTGTCTCGTGCAAGGCTACGACTGTCACTGAAAAGAAGGAGCCCGAACATGCCGACTGAATTGGAAACATTCCCGTTTGACTACAGCAAGGACACCGGCGAGCAGCTCGCATGCGCATACCACAACAAGCAGTACATCTCGGAGGAGGACTGCAGGGAGATTTGCTGGGACTCCAATGACGAAATCACTCATGGCAGTGGCAGGTGGACTGAACAGGTGACTGCCATATTCGAGTACAAAGGTAAGTACTACGGACTTACCTACGACAGAGGACTGACCGAGTGTCAGGAAAACGAGTACTGGAAACAAGTCCCCAAGATGTACAAGAAGATACAAGTCATCCGCTACACCTTTGAAGAAGTAAAGGAGGAAGGGACTGATGGGAAGACGACCTAAGGACTGGGTGAAATTCAGTGACATTCCTACGGACTTCGTCTATGCTCACTGCCCCGAAATAGAAAATGCCTGCGACAATGAGACTTCGCTTTTCTGCTACTGCGGTAGACTTGCGACTGGCCTCCATATCAACACTTGCAGACAATACCGTAAACACTACATGACGAAGATGGAGGAACTTTACAATGACAGTACTAGAACAGCAAGTACTTGAAACAGTAAGGTACTACATACCGGAGATTGCAAAACAACTCGAACGGATAGCTGACGGCATCGAGACTTGCACGAAGTTCATGACGGACCAAGTAAAGGAGGGTGATAATGGAAGACGTGATCGATGAAGTGATAGAGGCTCGTGCCAAGCGCGCCCCACTGTGGGAGATAGCTTTCTTGCTCGGCAACGAGGACTTCATACTCGCAGGTGGATGTCTGGTCATGAACAAGCCGAATGACTATGATGTGTTCCCTGCCGACAACAGGAAGTTCGACAGGAATGGTATACGCACCGCCGTCAAGTCCTTGAACAACGGCAAGCGGAAGTGCGAGATTGCATATGGATCACGTAACGCACTCACCATAAAGTGTGACGGGAAGTTGATTCAATTCTGCGACTACCACTACGACAGTCTTGCGGAGCTCGTGGAGAGTTTCGATTACTCCCACATACAGGTCGGGGTGCGCATCCACTGTACGGAAACAGATACCGGTGGGTTCGGCACTCCGGTGGTGAAGGATGTATACTTCACCCGTGCGTACACGATGTCGCTAGTCAGTGGCGAGACGGAGTTCGTTGGTTCCAACTATCCGCTTGGCTCCCTCATGCGACTTCGGAAATACGCAGACCGAGGACTCGTCAGCAAGTCCGAGTACAGGAAGAACGTGCTCGTCATACTCGATGCAATACTGTGCCGTGGGTTCAAGAATTACGAGGACTTCAAAGACCAGTTGGAAGCTGTCGACCTCCTTGTGCTTGAACGCAACGAGTCTAATGCAGCGTGGAAGTTGTGGTGTACCTGCTGTGGCCGAGGTCTGGTCACGAACACCGCAGTACCGGACGACGAGAGGAGGGAGGACTGACCATGTGTGGATGCCTGTTCACAATCATTGCCTTCTGCGCAGTGTGCTTCGTCATACTGATAAGCGAACACTAGTCGCGCAGCTTGGTGTACATGCCGAGCTTCGGGGTTCCCTCCTTCTTGTGGAGGAACTCGTGGCAGGTCTGGCACAGCAGCATGAACCGAGTCGGATCGAGGTTCGTGTAGTTGGTCTCGTACTTGTGGTGGACATGCAAGTACTGGACACGCCTGTACTTCTTGCCACAGAAGTCGCACGTACAGTTGTGAGCGGCAAGCATCCATTTGCGGAACACCTGCCACTGCGGAGTCTTTCGGAACTCCTCGTGCTCGTGCGCCTGTTTCTTTAGAAAATCTTTGTAGTTCATACATAAAATATAGAACATTTTGTAGTCAAATGACTCCAGTTTTTTCTATATTTATGTATAGAACTTTCACAAACAATAGGAGTTGAATATGTCAATCATCAATCAAGACCGCGTAATCAGTCCTCTATCGAAGGCTCTTGTCGGTTCGCCTGCAGGAGAAGACAAGGGCCCGAACCTAGTCTTTACAAATGACTTGACCGAGGAAGACAAGAATGAAGTACTCGCCCGAAACACCGAGGCACTTCGCAAGTTGCTGGCAGAACCGACACTCACTGTCAACACTGTCTCGCGCATACTGAACGTGCAGCACGCATTGGCAAGTAAGCTGTGCAAGGCCTGCCCTTCTGCGAAGCAGACACTGCTCAGTTGGACCGCATCCACTGCAAATGTCAGGCGTGCGAAGTCAGTCCTCGGCAAGTTGAGTGCGGAAGAACGCGCCGAACTGCTTAAACAACTGTAACAAACCAGTGTAAAATTTTCAAAAAATATATAGCANNTATACGCGGAAAATTTTTTCAAAAAATATTTTTTCTGAAAAAGAATTTTATATGGTACGTGCTATATATTTTTGAAAATTTTTACACTCGATTTGCGAAGGACTGTAAAGAATGTTTTACGAAGTGGGTGGGTAAGTCCTGCCTATTTCGTTCTATATATTAAATAAACAACATGGGCTAAACATGAACACACAACATCAAGGAGTAAACTATGAACCAGACTACGAACGAGAGCTCGGGGAGTGCACCTTCCCCGGAGGCACAGACGACTGCGACTCTGCCGGATGTGCTGAGTGTCCGTACTACCGAAGAACTTTCCCAGGCTCTGACGACAATTGAGCGGCATGCCTCCGACTTGGTGGCGAGCCCGATCGTGAGGGAAGGGTACATGGCACACGGCCATCCCGCACAACTGGGTTTCCAGCACTTGAACACGATGACTTCTTCCCGTATCAAGAAGCACTTCCCGCTCGCAGTGAAGACCGAACCACTGTTCGGAATCCTGTGGGCGAAGGGCAAGTTGATCGTCGGGGAAGAACTCGTGAACAAGTACACTGCCCGCAAGGAAGGGCGCACCTACGACTACACGAAGGCAATCAACGAGAGGTTCGCGAAGATGTTCGCAGAGCTCGACTCGTACCGCTCGGTACTTGCGAGGTTGGAACATGAGTGAATCGCTACTCGAACTTGACGACATCTTCTGGAAGTTGGATTCAATCATCAGACTGAATCCGGAACTGCTCAAGAAGGTGTCGCCGAAGTGGAGGAAGTTGGAGGCTACTGCGAGGCGTGTACTCCGTGTGCACAAGTTGCAGGGTATGCCGGACTGGGCGGGCTGTCCTCAATCAGTCCTGCTCGAACTCACCACTGAAGAAAGCGAACCCTTCGTACAGGTCGCACTCGGTTTGGCGACGAGAAAGTTCCACGTGAACCAGATGTCGCTAGTACTCTGGTGGAGGCGTCTCGTTGCCACTGGCAATGCCGCCATCCTCACGTACTTCGGGTGGGACCACTTTGAAGTTGAAGGAATCGTGACGGGACAGGACTTGCTTAGGCAGTGCACCAAGAACGAAGACATTCTCAAGAACATAACTGAAGCACTCAAGTCCGATACGACCGTGGACTACCGCATCAGGGAACTCCTCGGAGGACTCTCCAAGCAGTCCGACGTGAAGGCTGCGTGGAAGAAGTGGTGCATGACGAACCACCCCGACAAGGGCGGAGACGCGGAGAACTTCTTGCGCGTCAAACTGGTCTACGAGGAGTGGCTTGACAGTGCTGGGAGGACAAATGCTGACGCCGTTCATTAAAGGACTTGCGGTAGTACTCGTAATCGTCGGGACTGCTGCCGTCGTACTTATAAACATGACTAAACCAAAGGAGTAATCCATGAAGATTAAACTCAATATCGCAGGGGATATCACGAAGGAGTATCAACTTCCGCGTGAATTGGGAGCACTCTGTTCCGACTGCTGGAACGCAGGCCACGACGGGGTGACACTCGACGAAGTGAAACTGGTTGACGAGACTCAACCGACGGAGGGTGCATGACAACATTCGGAGTGATGTGTTGCAAGTGCAGCACCAAGACTGCTGTAACCTCGAACGACCCGCCGAACTTCTGCGCCATCTGCGGTAGCAAGGAGATCGTACTGCAGGGCGAAGTGCCTGTCGTCTGCGAGGATGACCAACTCAAAGCCCAAGAGAAGGCCTGGAAGCGGGCGGACGCACGGAACCACAACAAGCCGGAACCTGTGCAGGAGTCCCCGTTCAGGGCCTGCGCGGCCATACTTGTAGGAGAAGTGTCATCTTCTGACAGCGAGAATGATGTATCTTTGGATAAGAAACTCGCTGAACGTGAACTCGAGTACGAACGAACAAAAGGAAAGGTAAGCATGGAAAAAGAATTCGAGACCGAAGTGCTGAACGCGCCCGCGCAGGGTACGGAGGACTGGCTGAACTGGAGAAAGCGGGGAATCACTGCGACCGAGGCGGGACTTATCATGCACCCGTCCAAGTACGGGAGCGGCCTCACTGTCTACACCGACAAGCTCGGACTCACTACGCACGACCAGTCCGACCCCGACGGCTTCATGGAGTGGGGCCACAGGATCGAAGACTTGCTCGTGAGTAAGTTCATGGAGCAGCATCCCGACTTCAAGGACTGCACGCAGGGCAGACTCTATCAGAGGGACTGGGCCAAGTGCTCCCTTGACGCACAAGCATATACTGCCGACGGCACACCTGTCATCATCGAGTGCAAGACGGGACAGAACGAATCCAAGTGGAGTCCCATCCCCGAGAAGTACTACGCGCAGGTGCAGTGGCAGATGTACGTCACAGGTATACGCAAGGCGTACTTCTCCGTGCTTATCTGCGGACACCAGTGGTTCGAACGCGAAGTGGAATACTCCGAGACTTACGTTGAAGAACTCAAGCGCAGGTGTTTCTACATCTGGGACTGCATACAGAACAAGACTCGTCCGAACATCTTCGGGAGTAGCGACGCAGACAAGTCCGCTATTGCCGCACTCGCAGGTGAGTCCGGTCACGAAGGCGACCCCATCGAAGTCACGCAGGAGGAAGTGGAGACCTACATCGCACTGAAGAAGCAGTACGAGGAGGCCGAGGAAGCCTTCACGAACTTCAAGAACAAGTTCGGTTTCAAGATGATAGACCATCAGCGCATCACTTGCGACGGAAAGACTTTCGCAAGTTGGGTTGAACGCAAGGGTTCGCAGTCCATCGACAAGGTGCGACTGATGAACAAGTACCCTGACGTGTACAAGGACTGCGTAAAGCAGGGCCCGCCCACGCGCTACGTAAGATACTCCGTGTGATCCTCCTTGCACGGGCCCACTGCGGACGACAGTTTGACACTGCCACAACACACCCGCAGTGGGCTTTAACAGGACCCCACGCACCTCTCACTGAAGTGTCCCAGTGGGGACATTTGGGAGTGCGAGCAGACAGTGAACATTGTATCCCTTAGTCCTATTGGATTCTCTTGATTTCACCACTGTTTGTCGGCGCAACTGTGGTCCGATTCCACGGCTCCCACGAACTTTCGGACGAAAGTATATAGCAAAGATTTTGTGTCAATACTGACCCTAATTTGCTATATTTATAATAGCCAAACTAATCACACATGAACAAAGGAGTGAAATCATGGCTAATATCTTTGAACAGAGAAAGTACACAAACTTCCCCCTCGACGACTACACGTCCGCCTGCATCATCGGTTTCTTCTTCGCGGGTATCAAGCCCTCCAAGAAGTTCTCCAATGACCAGACTCCGGTTCCGTCCGTCAAGTTCCTGCTCGCGGGCTACTTGCGCAACGCAGACGGAACCCCGAAGACTGACGACGAAGGCAAGCCCATCGTTGTCCGCAAGTGGACGAAGTGGCTGACCATCAGCTACAACAAGAAGTCGGCGATGACGAAACTTTTCCCCGACATCAAGAACCTGCAGGCCTTCCTCGAGGACTATGAGAGCGGCACTGGCAAGCTCTGGACTACGCCGTTCAAGATTCTCGTGGAGGCTAGCGGCGAGTACTCCAACATCACCCGTATCAAGGAAGGCGGAAACGCCGACGTGCTGGCAATCACGTACTCCAAGGAGTTCGTCCCGTTCAAGCGCGTTAAGGTATACGGCGACACTGTGGCACTGACGCAGGCAGTGATGAAGGAAGACGAAGGCATCCACGTGTACGACCAAGACACCATGGTCGAGCCCGAGGAAAATGGCGAAGACGACTAGACAATACCTCGCGACTCCGCGATGTTGAGTGGCCCATCGGCAAGTGTAACAACTTGTCGGTGGGTTTTTTTTTTATCCAAAGGAGCACCATGAAACTATCAGGACTGTACGAAGTGGCGGAACTAGTCCGCACTTTCCAAGGAAACTTCTCGTGCCAGTACTTCACGAAGAACGCGAAGGGCAAACCACTTGAAGAAAACGAACGGATTACACTCGAGCTGTTCTTTCTCCGAGTGGACATCTACCCGAAGAAGAAACTGATGAAGGTCTACACTGTCTCGGAAGACGAACATTCTCAACAAACTTTAAAAGAGATTGCCACTTTCGAGGGAAAATAATATATATTTGGAACATGCTTGACGTTCGGAATACCACAACTTTGATTGAGACCATACGCAACCCGGACACTCCGGGTAACGCCCGTGTACAGGGATGCGCACTGGTTCACAGGTTGTCGGCACTTCCGGCGAAAGACATAATTTCTATCTTGCAGGAAACCATCGACGACTCCCGCACCACTGCGGCAGTGCTGGTAAAGGCAATGGACCTACTCGACAAGATTAGCAACAGCACTGGAAAGGAACCGGAACTTCGCTCCGAGGACGTCGATGGCGTCAAAACAAACTTGAGGGAGAAGTATCTGGTATGCCCGGGGACTTAAAGACAATTCTCGAAAAGTTCAAGTCGCGTCTGGCCTATCGCCAGATAGACAAGGAAGCACTGAACATCAGCCGTTCACTCGCCGGTGGCAACTTGGGCCCCGACAGGAAGTATGCGGAGTGGGCGAGCATTACGAAGGATCCGCTCGTGGTAGTGAACTACGTCGGGACCTTCATCACCGAACTCGTGAGCAAGTTGAGCAGTGCGCCCTTCCGTCCGGAAGACGACGACCTTTTTGAACTCGGCAAGAACGCAAGGTTCGACGCGCGATTCAACGAGAACTACAAGGGAACACTGAACGACGGCTATTCGTATGTCGGCGTAGGCGTAAAGGACAACAAGCCAATACTGAAGGAGATTGACGCCCGATACATTCTCCACAATGGCGAAGAAGCTACACTGAGGGATGCGACCGATGTGTTCGTATTCGAAGTAGTGCCGTGCTCCATCGACGAAAGGGCGAACGGCCAGCTCCTTACTCCGGCTTTCCTTTCCGCCTACGTCGAGTACGATTCCCACTGCGAACGTGTCAAGGTGAGCCACTACCACAAGGACGCCAAGACCGGCAAGTTCGTTCTCGACTTCTACGACATCAACTACGACAAGCCGCAGACTTTCGTACTCGAAGGACTCGACCGCATCCCGGTAGTCCGCTTCATCGGGTCCCGCGTGGAACTCGAAGACCGCCGCTGGCACTATCGCGGTGTCTACTACCAAGTCGCGGGAGTCATCAAGGCACTCGCGCTCTCCGCAACCAAGATTCAGATTCGTGTCGCCTCCAGTACTGACGCTAACTTTATCGCCCGTGGTGACGCTATCGACGACCACGACGAGTGGAAGAACACTGGCACTTTGAGGGTGGACAACGTTGACCAGAACGGCAACCCGATTCCTCCCGTCCAGCCTGTCGAGCACGACAACCAGTTCCTCATCGAGAGCTTCAACTTGTGGAAGGGAGTCGTGGCGGACATGCTCGGCCCGACTGTTTCTTCCGGTTCCGAGGCAGTGACCCGCGAAGAAGTGATTGCACGCAACGAAGTCAAGGACGCCATCAGCAACCTGTACCTCGCCCGTGCTGCCGACTCGATCGAAGAAGTCTACCGCATCGTTCAGATGTTCATCTACAAGAAGACTGACGAAGTGAAGATAATCGGCGGCTTTATCGAGAGTGTCAAGCGCAAGAAAGAGAAAGAGGAAATGATGGGTATCTACCAACTCGCCAAGGAAGGCGGGATGAATACCCAAGGTCTCGTCGTGCAGATGCTCGCCATCTCCGACTTGCCGAAAGATACGAAGGAAGCCATCGCGCTCACCTTCGAACAGGACCCCTTCAAGTCGCCACAGGTCATCGCACTGCAGCAGCAGGTCGCGGCACTCAACCAGACCATCCAAAACCAGAACATGCAGATTGCGCTACTCCGCCTGCAGGCAACACAGCGTCTCGAACGTCAGAAGGAGTTCATCGACTCCACCGAACGCACGAAGAGACTCGAGCTCGCCCTCAAGCAGTGGACGGAAGAAGAGAAGCAGTCGCAGGAAGCCCGCATGGAAGTACTCAAGGACTGCCTCGCGAAAGGCGACTATGCCGGTGCGCTCGCGGTACTGGACGAAATCCAACAGGTGTCCAACCCGATCATTACGGACAAGATTATCAACTTGGGTGCGAACGCCTTCACGGACGAGAACAGCCAGTCCGTGCAGAACGCACTCGCGGAGACACAGCAGACTGCTCCGGTAGCTCCGGGCCCCGCGCCTATCGCGAAACCGCCTGCACCTGCAGTCCCGCAAGTCAACCAACCGAGGCAGAATCCCGGACAGGCCGCGAACGTGAACGCTCCGGCTCCGAGACCTGCCGTCACACCTTTCAACGACGCATAGGTACGATATGGGTTACAAGAGTGAAGGAGCACTTTCCGGCGCGAAGGCCGGTTCAGCTTTCGGTCCGGTCGGCACTGCCATCGGTGCGGGCCTCGGCTTCATGCAGGGCGGGAAGGAACAGACTGCCGCACAGAACGGCAGCATGCTCGATGCGTACCAACGCGGAGTGCAGGCGATCAACGACGACCGCAACGAGGCCCTCCGCATGGACGACACTGACGAGAAGGCAATAATGGATTCATTCAAAGTAGGATGGGGGATGTTCTAATGAGCATTACAGACGTAGTATCTCCGATTACGGACTTCTTCGGGCTTACCGACTCGCAGGCCGGTGCCCGTGCGAACCGCGCCATGAAGGAAGGGCAGCAGGCTTCCAACGCGCAGCTCGACCAAGACCTAGCGGGTACCTTCGACTATCTGCAAGATGCGATGGCCGGACGCACTTTCGACCAGAACCTCGATGCCTTCCAGCAGAGGATGTCGCAGGCGCAGGACAAGACCGGACTCGCCGGAGACATCGCACTCCAGCAGAAGGACGCCGGTTCTTCGGGTAACGTGCGGAAGTACTTGAACCCGATGATGGACGAAATGCTTGCCGGTACGAGTCAGGCGATGCAGGGTACTGCCGGTAGCGCACTCCAGTCGAGTGCAGCGAACCGCGACACATCCCGTGCAGTCGCACAGCAGGCGGGCAACCTCTGGAACACCGCCTTCAGCCAAGCACTCGGCGACGCGCAGAACAATCTCGGAGTCGCGCAGAACTACGGGAAGGGCGCGATGCAGGGTGCCGCACTTGCGGGACAGGAACTCGACCAGACGAACAAGCCGATGGAAGACTTCCTCAACTTGAAGAACGACTTGGCCATGCAGAGGTACGCCGCCAACACCGGAATGACTCAGGCCAACGTGCAACTGGCGGGGACGCCGAACACCATCCTTTAAGGAGTACGCACCATGGCAAGATTTGGACTCAAGACTGTAAACACTCCGGACTACGCGAGCTCGCAACCCATGCCGTATGCGAACCCCGAGGAAAGGCCGGTACAGAAAATCGAGAAGTTCGCTACTTTCCTCAACGAACTCCCGTGGTTCAGTGCGGAGACTGCCGAGGAAAAGGCTGACCGCGAACGCAACGAGGAAATCGAACAGGCCGCAAGTACCGACTTGGCGAACTGGGCCGACAGCAAGACTGCCGCAGAACGCGACGCGAAGGTCGGACTTGTCGCAGGCGGTTACAATCCGTTGCTCGCCGAAAGGCAGGGTATTCCGGAAGACCTCGAAATGGCGATGGCAATTCAAGACGCAATCGCGAAAAGGGAAGATGACGAAGAACTCCGCAAGGCTGCACTCGACGAGCAGAGACGGCTCGCCATGCAGTTGAAGGCGAAGCGCGACATGAGGGACTACACTCCGAGAGACACCGAGCACTTCGAGCCCGGTTACGAAGAACAACTCGCATACCAACGCCGTATGCAGGAGAAGCGGGAGGACTGACAATGGCTGACCTCAACTCCTATCTGACCTCCAAGGGTATAGCTCCCAAGCAGCAGCCCGAACCGACTCTCCCTGTCGGCAACTCTCCGGCAGTGACTGCACCAAAGAAAAAGGAAACCTACCATGACTCCTACACAACGTCGCTCTTTAATAAGCGAAATCCTGTCGATAGCGGTAACACTCCTAGTGCGCAACTGGACCCGTATATTCCCTCCGAAACACAAGTAGTGGATAGCGATTCGTATGTCCCCTACCAGTCCGATCTCGTACAAGATAGGGGAGACTACGGACAAACTCCGGAGACTGCGGAAGTCCCGCTGACCGACCCGCACCGCTCCGTACTCCAAGCCATCATGGGTTGGAACGACGTGCCGTACGGACAGAAGTGGAACCATTACCTGCAACACGGCCTCGTGGGTGTTTCCAAGGACAACGTGGACAACGTGACCAAGATGGCCCAACTTGAGCGCATGGGCATGGGTGGACGCGGTAGCTCTACCTATGGGCAAGAACTGCGTGCACGTGAAATGGAACGCAACCGCATACGTTCCGAATGGGACAAACTTGTCAAGCAGTGGGAAGACGGGCGGTGGTCCGGTTCCCCGCAACTTGAGGAGGAGTTCTACAATAGGGCACAACGCTACCTCAACGCTGCCGCCGAGCACGGTATGGACACGGCACTTCTCGCCATGCCTTCAATGAACGCAGGCGGATTCAAGGAAGGCGCACGCAAGGATATACTCGATGTGGACAACCGCATGAACTGGCTCGAAAACTGGATGGGCAGTATCGTAGACCGCACTGTCGAAGACCCGAACTGGCTCAGCAGCCAGCACGCGCAGATGTACTTCGATAAGTTGTCTGAATACACCATCATCAACTGGGCACAGTCGAAGGGTGCGATTGCGGATGCAGAAAAGATTCGTGCACAGGTTGAAGCCATGCCGACTGAAGACAGGCGTTTCTTCGACCACGCGATCCAGATGTTCTTCGATGCGAACATGTTGACTGCCATCGAAGGTGCTGCAGCACAGGGCGACCAGTCCGCGAAGAAATACTTGAAGACGCTTGACGACTTCATGCGATTCGCTGCGGACGACGAGAACGGCGGTGCGAAGCGGTTCTCCGAAGTCGTGACCGACAAGAACGGGCTCAAGACTTTCAAGGACGAGAAGACTCGCCACATGGCGAACGGCTTGATGGAACTGTTCCACCTAGTCAAAATGAGTCTCCCGAACGTGCCGCAAGAACTGATGGCGACCACTGGAGCCAACAAGAACTCCATGGACCGCTTCATCGAGTACATCATGCAGAACGCGAACGTCGACCGCGAACTTGTGTGGAACTCCGCGCTCGACCAGTACAATGCGTACAAGTCCTATCGCGACAAGAAACTTCCGCAGGTCGGCAAGGTGTTCGGCTGGCAACATCGCGGTCGCGGCGTAGACCCGAACTTCGGGAAGTACCTCGCCAAGTGGCAGAGCACTGACCCGACAGCTAGGGTGATCAGGAACTTCAAGCTGGGTGCACCGAGAAGTGCTGCCCTCGTGAACGACCCGACCCTTGTGGGAACAACTCCGGGCTCGAAGGGAGGTAGATACTAATGGCAAGAGAAAGCGCAAAGAGACAAGTCATCCCGTACCAGAAACCCGATGACCGACTTGGTGTGATTCGCGGGAACAAGTACCGCCGGATTGCTCCGAAGATCGTGACTGCCAAGGGTGGTATCGAGACAGTCGATTCCGACAACTTCGCGGAACGCTTCCCGCAACTCGCCGAGGCCGCAAGAAACGCAGCAGTCGCGCGACTTGCCTTCTACGGACTCCCGGAAGAAGAACTGGACAAGTGGCACGGATGGATTGAGGACCCGAACTACAATCCGGAACTGCTTGCGAAGTTCCCAGACCAGTTGCGCAACGAAGTAGAATATGACCCCACCGGCAAATTCTACAAACTGAAAAAGGAAAGTAAGGTTCTTGATGAGTACGACCCCGAACAAGTCGCAGCCATAATGAGAGTCCTCGCGGAAGACTTCCCCGAAGGTATCCCATCCGAGACTGCACTGAAGCACGTACTCAAGAGCGACGTACCTGCCGGAACCCAGTTCTACCCGTCCACACAGCAGTACTTAAACGACGTACTGTTCGCCGGAGGCTTTGCCGAAAGTGACCCCGTGACGGAAGCTACCTACGACTTGGCCAGAAAGTATCTGACCGACATGTCGATACGCGATACGGAACTTCCTCCCGAAAGTAGGAAATATTCCAAGAACATAAGGAAGATGCTCGGGAAGAGTGACGACGAGGACTACACGCTTGACGACTTGAAGTCCCACTTCAAGGAAGGATTCTTCGGGCCCGCAGGCGAATTTGACGCAACTCCCGGTATGGGTTACTGGCTCCAAGGGATGTTCGACCCCGCACGTGCCGCAGTCACGCAGGACCCCGAACTGGAAAGAAAGTCCTCCACCGCAGAAAAGACTGCACGCACAGTGTACGACCTCGGTAAACTCGCGACAATGGCACGCTTGCCGGAACTTGCGACGACAGGACTGGCTAAGGCGGGTGTCCCGTACGCGGCGCATCCGGTACTCACTAGGACAGGTGCCGGTGCGATTACTGGTGCGGTCATGAGCCCGATTGACTACTTTATCGGCGATCCTGCTTTCGAGTGGAAGTATGGTTACGGAGTGACTCACCACCCGTTCGACCTCTCCAACGTGGCCGCTGACGCACTTATCGGCGCAGGACTTTCGGCGGCAGGCGGTATTCTCAACCCAATAGGCAACGCAAGATACACTGCCCGCAACGCGATGGTCAACCAACCTGCCGGTTCGGAAGCACTCGGCGCACTGAAGGCAGAAGCCAAGTCTCGCGGCATCAAGCCTCACCGCATGGGCAAGCTCGTAACGAAGGAAATGCTCGACGACGAACTGGCCGGAGTTCCGCACAACCCTCCACGCGGAAGTGGCGAGAAAAGTTTCGCAGACAGGGCTTTCAGCAAGTACGACAAGCAGTACCCGAACGCGGGCTGGCGATTTGGAGAACTCCCCGAGCCGGAAGTGTCCGTAAGGAACTCCCGAATCGCGGACTTCATCGACAAGGAGTCCATGCCCGAGAGACTGCCGCTCGTAGAAGACAACACGGCTACACTTGGCGCACCGAAGATGAACAGGGAAGCCGGTGTCAGGACTGTCAACATCGGAGGTTACGAAGTTCCGGTGGACTTCCACGGGGCGTCTCCGCAGTTCATGCAGTTGTACCTCCGCGAACATCCAAAACTCGCCGGACTGAGTGAAGAATTTACCACCAATCTCCCGATGTGGTTGAACAAGGCTGTTCCCTACGGCAGTGCTGAACGCAGATGGTTCGGTAACGGGCCAATCGTCATGCGCGATACTGAACGCCGTAAGGTTGGTAGTGCACTCTCCGAAAGCGCGAACAGGGCAGACAAGGCGAAACTAGAATACATGCAGAAGAAGGGAGAACTCGGTAACGTCGACGAGAAGGGAAGATTCTCGGCAGCGGACGAAACCCAGAGTACTGCTTATGACAAGGCGAAGCAGGAGTACAAGCTCCGCAAGAACTTGAGAGAGCTCACTCCCGAAGAAATCGCCATGTATAAGGCAGGCCACGTGCGCGGGCCCATCCGCAGGGGTGCCGACATCGCACTCACCGGAATAGTCCGTCCTGCCGCAGTGAACCTCTACCCGACCGGTTCCAAGATTGCTGACAAGCTCACCGGAACCACTACAATCCCGTACTCCTATGAAGCATATCCGGAGGAAAAGTAAATGTCGAAGTCTATCTCTATCCATGACACTCACCGCATCCCGTACTTCAACGCGACACTGACCGCCGTCGAAATGGAAAGCGGCAACTCCAATCCCACCAAGTTCGTCGACTACGAAGGACACGAACTGGGTTACGAGGTGTACTCCAACAACAGGGGATTCCTCTGCAACAGTACCGGCACCCTCTACACTTCCGGCGTGTTCGTCCAAGGGAAGTCTCAAATCGTCTGCACTATCCGCGACGGCTCCTCGACGAGTTGGGTCGTGGGCGAGGACAACAAGGAGACCATCAACGACGCCAAAGTGCTGACCACGGGCGGTCGCCAGTTGTTTTCCGCGAACTCGAATACGAACTGGACTCTCTCGGTGCAGGACATCGAAGACATGCCTCCGCTGAACCAGTGGAAGGAGAACCAGCAAATCTGTTTCATCGAGAACATCGACGACTCGGTCGCCATCGACGAGTTCACGAAGGCACTCATCGTCCTCCCGAAGCCTGATGCGGACTGGAGCGCACTTTCCAATCCCGCTACCCAGTGCTGCTTGACGCTCACTCCGCAGGTCAACAGGTTCGGACAGCGACTCTGCATCTGGAACATGTGCGGAGTGCGTATCTCGCTCAAGAACGCCGTGGACGGAGCCGTGTTCGCGACTGTCGACCCGCAGGGATTCCTCCCCATGAGCCTGTACTGCTACAACAATCTCTCGAGCTGGGCGTTCAAGTCTGACGTGGATTACCAACAGCTCAACAGCCTCGACGGGAACCTTACTCTGTCGGGCTACGTCGCCTACCAAGGCTTCGCGTTCCCGATTACCGACCGTACTCCGGAGTACCAGATTCTCTCGTACAACTCGATCGGGCTCGATACGGACAATGACGGCGTGCTTATCAAGTGCAGCCTCAACCTCACTTTCCCGAGGCGCATCAAGTTCCACATCATCGACACTGCCGCAAGTTTCTTTAGGGCCAAGAACGGGCGACTGATGGTGTACAACACCGGTAACGTATTCATCGGCGCAATCCGTTTCAAGGTCGGAGAAGACTTCGAGGTCATGTTCCCTGCCGGAACTTTGCCGAACGACCCTCCGCAAGTCATGTCCGGTGCACTTCCCGTCAACGAGCACAACTTCGAGTTCGGTTCTGCGGGCAACCCCGTGAGTGACAATGACGAACTTGTCGTGCCTCCACTCTGCGACAAGGTGAAGGTGTACGTCGAAGGTTCAGCTACCGCGCTCACGCTCAAGTTCCCGAACGAGAAGAACACGCTCGTACTCGACTTGGAACGAGTGAGCCCCGTCGGCACTCTGAACCTCGCCATACAGAACCAGAACGCAGTCTCGATTTGCACTGTCGCAATCACTGGCGGTACCTACATCAAGGGCATCGTACTTTGCAACGGCATCGTCGCGCCGCTTGCCAAGGCATTGTCCTCCGAATGGAACCCGTAAGGAGTCACGATGACACAGAAAGACCTGGAACTTCAAATGTGTCGCGAAGACTTCATGTTCTTCGTATCCTTCTGTTTCATGAACATTAGGAAGCGCACTTTCCTGTGGTACAAGTTCCACAAGAACCTGGCCGCCATACTCCTTCGACTACCGCAGGAAAAGCGCGTAATTATCAATGCGCCTCCGCGAATCGGCAAGACTGACTTGACCGAGTTCTACATCGCTTGGCGGTTCCTCAACGACCCGGCAAGCAGTGTAATCTACTGCTCCTACGACGAAGCACTGGTGGCGCGAAAGAACCGCGAAATCAAGGAAATCCTCGTCTGGTTAAGTCGCTACTTCGACATCCCCGACCTCAAGCCTCTCACGCAGGCGAACGGAAAGAAGGAGTGGGTGAACAAGGCGGGCGGTACAATCCTCGCTCGCGGTACGAACTCCAACGTGACCGGTTCGGGCTGTTCCACACTGCTCGTATGCGACGACCCGAACAAGCCTCAAGACAGAATCTCGGCGACGATACTGAACCGCCGCAACCAAGTGTTCAAGTCCTCCATCCGAAACCGTATCAACATGCCGGACGTACCCATCCTCATTATCCAGCAGAGGGTGGCGAGCTTCGACTTGACCGGATACCTGCTCGCGGATGAGGAAAAGTGGATACACTACAAGTTCAGTGCGCTCACCGAGACTGGCGAATCCATCTGCCCCGAGAGACTGCCGGTCGAGGAAATCGAGAAATACAAGAGCGACCCTTTCACGTACAATGCCCAGTACTTGCAAGTGCCGCTTGACGACGTTGGCAAGATGTTCAAGAAGTCGCAGCTAGTCTTCACTGACAGCAGACCTGCAGCAGCCGCGATGCGCATGGTTATCGCAGTGGACGCAGCAGGCAAGGGCGACATCGGTAACGACTTCAACTCGATTGCCGTACTCGGGCGTGTCGGTCCGAAGTACTACGTGCTCGACGTGCTCAACTTCCGCGCCGACATCACGATACTGGTTCAGAAGATCAAGGAAGTCCGGCGCAAGTGGGGAGAACAAGTCCCAGTGCTTATCGAGAACAAGGCGAACGGACTTGCCGCCATCCAAATCTTGAGGAAGGAAATGAGCGGTATCTTGGAGTGCACTCCCACCAAGGACAAGGTGGAACGCGCGATTGTGGTCAAGTACCTATTCGACGCGGGAGACGTGACATTTGCCACTCACGGCCTCATTTGGGGCGAGATACAGGCGCAGTTCACTTCGTTCCCGCACGGCAAGCATGACGATATAGTCGACGCGATTGTGCACGGACTGACGTGGCTGCTCAAGTTGCCAAGCGTGAAGAAAAAACCTAATCTTACCGGGGCGAGTCTGATGCGTCCCGAATACGGGAGACCTACTTATGCGAGTAACGGATATTATCAATAGGGCTATCATGGAGTCGGGCGTGGTGTCCTCCTTCAACCCCGACGAGATTCCCGAAGACTATCAGCACATCGCCTCGATGTTGCTCCGTAACGACATCATTAAGACTATCAACTGCAGCCGCACGATGGACGTGACGGAGACAGTCCTCGTACTGCCGCCCCGCAACGGGTACTTGGACCTAATGTGCCCTCCGGCGAGTTACCCCTTCTTCGTGTTTGGGACACAACCGGTCAATCTTGGGACAATACTCGAGAAAGTGCACACCGAGAGCGGCGGCGGTGTAGGCCACTACTGCTTGACGAACCTTCTCGTTCTCCTGCAGGACATGGGACTTATAGAGAACTTCGACCCCGACGCAGCCACTTACACCTATGACATTACTGTCCAGTGGCCGTGCGACCAGTTCGGCAAGCGCAGGCCCGTCGCCATCTGGACTGGCGATTTGAAGTTGATGGAAATCAAGATTAACGAGGCCAACAACGAGCCCGTACTCTGGTCTAGCGACATCGACGACTACAAGAAGAAACTCGTCAACCGGAGGTACAACGTGCCGTTCCCTCCGATGCGCGTAGTCGAGGTGTACCGCGCGACTGACGGGGCCGAGCTCAAGTACAAGCACGCTGGCGAACTTGTGTCTGCCGAGTTCAGGCACGCACAGCTAGTGTACACGACCGAGGACTATCCCGGCAAAATCCGAATCAAGCTGACGCCGAGTTACGGAGGTTCTCCACTCATGGTCGTACTCCCGGTTCCCGTGACGGTGGTCAATAGTTTCGAGGAACCTAACCCTTGGGAGGGGTGGATTTACGCACCTGACAAGTTTGAGGCGTATTTGGTCGCTGCACTGGCTTGGGCTCTCGCGGGCTTCTACGGAGTGAGCACGGAAGCTCGACTGAAAGAGAAGACTTCCAACTGCTATCAGAGCCTGCTGCGCAACCCGTCGAAGAAGAACCACGAACAGGACATCAACCGCAAGATTGCAGGCTACCTTGACTCCGCTCCGGGCTGGCAGATTGGCGGTTATCACGGAGGCTTCTATGCCGGATAAGTTCAACGGAATCACCGAGTACCATGACGGACTCGTCACTACCGACTACGTGAACATGTTCCCGTTCGGGACCACTTGCGTCGACAGGCTCGGCGACCGCATCGAGTCGTTCCCCTACTGGAATGAAGGGGAAAACGTTCGCGGCTGTTTCATCGACAGTCTCGACAACGTGTACATCGCCATGAACACTTTCATACAGAGGTGGAAGTACGACCGAGTTGCAGACAAACTTGTCTACATCGGCAGGATGCGCTGTATCTCTACGATTCGCGACAGTGACGACTCCCGAGTAGTGGTGGAGCACGACTTCGAGCTTCTCAACAAGAACGACGAAGTTACTTTCTGCGAGTCCGGTATCAAGCCGACTCTCGTGTTCTGCTGTGACGGGAGATACATCTACCAGTGGGATACGGAAGTGACGAACTCCGTTGCCGAACGCCAGCCGTACTTGGTGAACATGATGGCACTCCCCGGCATGATTGCGAACTTTGCGTATGGCGAACAACCTAACGTGATGGATTACTTCACGCAGTTCCATCCGGAATACTACACGCCTGCGAGTGACGGGATTGCAGAGATTTCTTGCGTCGACTGGTTCGACAACAAATTAGTCGCAGTGCAGAAAGCGAAGAATACTGTCTGGCTGACCTGTACGAACCCTGCGCAGTTCTACGATAATCCCTCGTGGGCCGTAGATGGCAGTAGGCGCGGACTCGACGAGGGTACATACCCCGACTTGTGGCACAACTGGTACGCAAGCACGAACAGTGCGGACAAACTTGTCTGTGCCAAGGCGTATGCGGGCCAGCTCTACTTCTTCAACTCCCACTCCGTCGAGGTATGGGGTAGAACCGGTAACGAGGACAGTCCGATTCAGAGCAACACTACGCAGGTCATCCACTTCGGCGGGCGCAATCCGGTAATCGTGGACAACGTGCTGTACTTCATCGCGAACAGGAGCACTGACGACGAGTTCATCGCAGCACTCACTCCGCAATTTATGGAAGTGAGCAACCACGAAATCGAACGCAGGCTCGGCAAGCCCACTGACTTGCGCGTAATCAACCAGAGACACGAGACTTTCCTTTTCGTGCGCTATGCCGACAACGGGAACGGATTCCTGTTCCTCAAGGGTCGGTGGTCGAGTTGGGTGAACCCCGATGCAGGTACGAATCCGGTCTACACTTCGATAGTGAAGGACTACGCCATCACGAAGATGGGACTGCCGACGAGGTTCGACGAGTCAATCCGTACTACGAACAACGGGCATCACGACCCACTCCCGATCAACAGGGCCATCCGCGAAGGTTTCCAGATGTTCCCTCGCCGCGTCATCTTCCGGCGGGTCTACTTGGTGATGGACACCGGCAAGACTACGGAGTACGACGCTGACCCGAAAATCTATGTCGCACTCTCGACCAACAGAGGTCTCTCGTTCAGTCAGAGGCGGTTCCGCACTCTCGGACGTGACGGCCACAACAACAAGGAAATCGAGTGGCGCAATCTAGGCTCCGGCAATTCCGTACTCATGGAAGTCGGCGCATCCGGCGGTTATAAACTGCAGTTGTACGACATGGGAATATTGGCCGAATAGCCTAAACATGAGCCCCAAATTTTGCACGTTTTGTGTGTCATTTGGGGCCCATTTTGTCTATATATACATTTGGGCTAGGCCCACCAAACACGAACGTACACACACAACAAACGGCACAAAATGAACCTCATATTTTTCGATATTGAGACTTACAGAGATTTCTTCTGTTTCTGCGGAATACTCTATGATTCCAAGACTCACGAAGAAAAGGAGCGGTTCGGAACCCACTCCGACGAACGAGGACTCATCGGTCCGACAGAATTTTCCCGCATAGAGGAGTTCATGGAAAAGGGCGACTACGTTATTTCGTACAACGGAAGTCGCTTCGATATTCCGGTACTCGCCAAGATGCGTAGCGACATCCGCAAGATGGGGCAGACGACTACGAAGTACGTCTACTCGGATGCGGAGGCGATCATCGGGTACGACGATAACAACCACCCTGTCACGAAAAGATTCTTCAACATCAAGGAATGGTCGGCGAAGCACTTCGACCTTCTGAACAACTGCCTTCTCGGAAAGAGCTTGAAGCAGTGGGAAATGTATTGCAACCTTCCTATCCGCGAACTCCCGTATCCGCCCGATGCGGACTTGACGGAAGACATGAAGAAGGAGATTTACGAGTACTGCTTCCATGACGTATGGGCGACAAGCGAAGTGTACTGGCGTTTCGGTTCCGGAGAGAAGAAGTCGAAATACTACACTCTCCCTTCGCGAATCGAAGTGATGAAGATGTGGCCGTCAACACTTCCGTTCCGTTTCGACCGCACCACTCAGGCCGTCTCCGCAGGTATCATCTACCAGACGAACGCGCCCATTCCTCCGAAGTCATTTGATCCTCTCGAACTGTTCAAGCTCGACGATTTTGAAGTGCCGCAGGAAATGAAGGACATGATTAAGCTAATTGCCCGCACTCCCGCACCGACGACTGCGAAAGGCAAGCGCGAGTTGGCGGAGGCAACCTGCTACAAGGGAATCCAGCTCGGCAAGGGCGGGTGTCACTACATAGTCCCCGGACACCACAAGAAAATCTACTGCTTCGACGTGCAGTCCGAATACCCGCGAATCATCCGCCACTGGAACCTGTTGAAGACGCCGGACGCACTCGAAAGGTGGAGTTCGACGATGGAACAGCGTTTCGCGATGAAGAACAAGAAGGGCACTCCGGAGTACCATCCCGACGTGGATGCCGCACTCAAGGTCGTCCTCAACTCCCTCTCCGGCGGTTTCCGTATAAGGAGTGGCGGTTCGGTCGCCTTCGACCCGGCAGTGGGTGAAGCCATGTGCTATATCGGGCAGTTGCTCATTTGCGAACTTGCGCTCGCATGCCCCGACTGGAACTCCGTAATCGAAATCAATACGGACTCCGTGTTCGTCGTGGGAGAGGAAAATGCCGCAGCACTCCGCATCAAGTGCGAACAGATGCGACAGAAATACGACATGCTGTTTGAAGAGGAAGTGATGGAATCCGCGTACTTCCGTGACGTGAACAACTACGCGGTGTTCGACGCAGAAGGCAACCTCGTGAACGGCAAGGGTCTCGATTACTCCGACATGGACAACAAGAACCACGAGAAGGCTGTAATCAAGGAACTGTTCCGGCACTTGACTGCGGACAAGCTCGATCTCGACTGGACGAAATACGACTGGACGGACTTTATCTTCAAGTACCACAGGTCGGCGGCGAGCAAGTACGCTATGATTGGCGACAAGCCGATGGACCACAAGAACTACTACTTCCTGTGGACTACCCGAGAGTGCCCCGACGCGCAGTGCATCACATTCAGCAACGAGCTCATGGACTCCCGCAACGGCTCGCTCAAGCCGAGGTACGGCGTGTTCGCCTTCGACATCAAGGACTTGGAACCGTACAAATGTTTCATCGACTTCAAGCAGTACCACCGCGACCTTGACGAGAACCTGTACTTGTGGGGACGTGGTGACCTCGTTACGACTTTCATGGGGAACGCGAAAGAGCGCAAGGCGAAAGGCATAAAGGTCAAGACACTGATTGACGCACTGAAACTGATGTACCCTTGGACGGAGCCGGTCAATGAATAGCGAAGTTCTTTTCAGCTCGAAGACGGACGACTGGTCCACCCCGCAGGAGTTCTACGACGTACTCAATGCGGAGTTCAACTTCACGCTCGATCCTTGCGCGGACGACACGAACCACAAGTGCGACAAGTATTTCACGAAGGTTCAGAACGGACTCGTGCAGGACTGGAGCGGGGAGAGGGTCTATTGCAATCCTCCGTACGGGAAGGGAATCCAAGCGTGGGTCGCCAAGTGCGCCAACCACGACGGACTCGCGGTAATGCTGATACCGGCCCGTACCGATACAAAGTGGTTCCACCAGTTCGTGTACAACAGACCGAACGTGCAAGTGCGTTTCGTCAAGGGAAGGTTAAAGTTCGGGAACTCCAAGAACTCGGCTCCGTTCCCGTCCATGGTAGTAATCTTTAACGGAGGACAAACATGAGAATATGTGACGCTTGTCAAAAGTCAAAAGCTAGACGCTTGTTGAAAGTCAAAGATATGATTTACGGCAAGGGGTTCGTAGAATACGACCTGTGCGAAAAGTGCTGGCAACAGATTATGACATTGACTATCAAACCGCCGAAAGGGCCACATTTGTAGGAGTGGTAATGGAGAAACTCTTCCCGACAATCCTAATGATTCTAGACTTTTTCGCAGCAGTGCCGTATGCTGTGAAGGGCGACGTGAAAATGTTCGTCTACTGGGTGGCGGCAGGTGTATTAACCTTATCTGTAACATGGTTGTAAAATGGGCATACGAATGGAAATGTACCACTGCGTAGAACTATTCAGTAACAAATCGGAAATCACTTATCACACAAGATGGGGAGCGGCAAAACGCTGTCACGACCTCAACAAGTGGAATCCGAAAGAACGCTGGACTGTGAAATCGCGCGATGAAGTATATATCCCAGACTATGCAGAATTTTTACACCGGAGAAAACATGGCAATCGATATCTGTAACAAGTGCTCCTCCCGTGGCTACTGCGCGAACCGCGAGAAGGGAATGATGGCGTGCATCAACTTCAACAAGTTCCCTGCCGACAAGCGGGAAAGCTCGAAGGAGAATGACGCATGGCAAGACTCCAGAAAGTATTAAACATTCTGGGGCAAATGCCAAAGAAGTCGCAAAAGGCCGTCCTCGCGATAGTAGACTTCGACAAGATGACCCCGAAAGAAAACTGGCACAAGGTAATCGACGCGATGATTGCCTGCGCCAAGTCCGCGACACAGAGAGAACTTCTCGAGGTGTACAAGGACATGGACCCGACTGACGAGGAGGTGAAAGAAGCCTTTCTCGGCAAGGGCGCGGAAGGAATTACTCCGCTGTACTTCAATGAAGAACAAGTCGAGTTCATCAAGCAGAACGTCTACCGCAACAGGGACGGCGACTTCCGGCTTATCCCTCACCTCAAGAACTGCAGTGCCGACCTCATGCCGCTCGAAGGACTGAAAGCCGACGAGGACATCATTTCGGCAAGACTGACGATCACGAGGGTAGCCCCGAACGGCAGTACGGAAGAATTTAACGGCTTGAAGGAGTTGAAGAAACAGCCCTACGACGGCCCGTACGATGGAGTATTCCTCAAGCTCGCCCCGAACCTCCGCCGGATAAACATCATTTCCAGTTTCAACAAGGAAGACCCGCATGGATTCTTCACTCGCGACGAGGAAATGTACCGGAATGTCTGCTCGCAGATGACTCGCGTCAATCCGGAGTTCGTGACTGAACTCGGACTTAGACGGGCGATGTTCCTCATGTTCCTTGTGAGTGGCGGGACACGGGAGGACTGGGAAGCTCTCTACAACATTGTCCACTTCATCGTGAAAGTGCCGAACAGCGCGACTGGCTACGTCGTCTACCTCAACGACTTCGATGCAGGCGGAAACGGAAAGTCGAAATTCATTTCGCTACTGCACCGGATGTTCGGGGATTCCTTCACTGCATTCAGTACGCAACAGCTCCGCTTCACGATGTCACTTCTCGGAAAGAGACTCGTCTCCATCAGTGAATACGAGGACAGCGACAACGGGAAGCAGTTGCAAGCGATTATCAAATCCATGACAGGTCGTGACTCGTTCCAGTACGAAGGGAAGGGAGTGGACCCGATCGTCGCCGAGACGTACCAGAACTTCATCATAAGCTCGAACAAGTACATCTTCTTCGAGGACTCCGGAATCAAGCGCAGATTGCAGAACTTCCATTGTTCGAACCTGCTGCACCTCATACTGAATAAGTATACTCGGAATCAGGAGTATCTCAACCCGCTGTTCGGAAACGTGTACAACGGTGAAGCACTTCTCGTGAAGGACCAGATGGCTCACTCCCTGCTTGACTACATCGAGAAGGACGAGAGAGCGTACTCCATTCCGATAAGGCCGCAGACAGTCGTCCTTGGAAGTCTCAAGAATCCCATCTTGCGGGCACTGTTCCGTCAGGGACTGAACTTCCAAGGGTTCTGTTCCGAGACTGACACGGGTACGCGCATTGACCTTTTCAGACTGGCTCCCGAAGCGAAGCCGGAACAGGTCAACTATGCCTGCGCGACTGTACAGAGTTGGCTGGACGACGTGACTTTCACAACTACGCGCGACTCGTCGACACTGTTCACCGACATCCCGACTTCCGTCTTCGAGAAGAAGATCGCGGCGAGACTGTCCGAACTGGACAACAGGAGCAACATGCTCAAGTCGAAGGGGCAAGTCTGTCTCGAAGTGTGCGAGCTGAACGGGTTCAACTCGTACGAGCTTTTCCAGCAGTTCATCCTGCCGAGCTGCATCAAGTACAACATCCCGGTGGAGCAGGACGGGAAGTTCATAAAGGTAGGGAAATAATGAGCAACGAATTGAAACGGAAGGACGGGACTCACGAAGTCTTCCATGAAGACCAGTTTTCTACGCCGGAGGACGGAACCGGAAGTATTTCGTTTCACGACCTCCTCGAACAACACAGGGCTGCAGTGGGCAAAGACTGTACTTGCCTATTTTGCCGGAATCTGAACAGAAAGGAGGGTCTATGAAAAGTATTGAAGTCGAGATCAACGGAAAGATGATGCCAGTCTGTTTCGCAGATGACGTGGACAAGGTGACTAGCGAAATGCGCGAACGGCACGAGAAGGAGATGAAGTTGCTAGAGGCCCACTGGGAGAAAGCACTCAAGAACAGAGAACAGGAACTCCGTCTGGAGTTTCGCGAACGGGAAGAAAAGAACCGGAGAGTACTGGAGCACATGAGCACTCCGAGAACCTTCCAAGATGACCTGTGCAGTGTCCTCCGTACCTGCGAACGGGAAGGGAATCCGGCTCCGGCCTATGACTTCCTTCGCGGACTGAGTGCCGGATGGTGGTTGTGTAACGAAATCAACTCGCCGCCCGAACAGGCCGAAGACCAAATATGGAAGTGGTTAAACCGCCCGAAAGAAAAATAAAAAAAAAGTGTAGTCAAATGCCTATGTGGAATACTATATTTCATATAGGCATTTTTTTTTATACTTGGAGAGAAAGTCATGAATCTGGGACTCCCGTACAAGGGCTCGAAAAATTCTATCGCTCAGTCTATCGTCGCAGCACTGCCCGAAGGCAAGTCCTTCGTTGACGGCTGTTGCGGTGGCGGTGCGGTAGTGCAGGCCGCAGCGATGTCCGGCAAGTACAAGTTTGTCACTGGCTACGACATCAACAAGGCGATCATCGCACTGCTCGAACGAGTCATGTGCGCGTGCGAGGCTCCGCAACCCCACGCGGGAATCACGAAGGAGCAGTTCTACGCTGCCCGAGACAGGAATGAGACGATTGACGACTTCCTCACCCGGTACATCGCGAGCTTCGGCTACAACGGGACTGAATACCTGTGGTCGGAGGAACGGACTCCAATTAAGCTGCTCATGCACGATATTGTCTGTGCCGAGGACTTCCGGACGAGGCGGGCCCGTCTTCGTGACTTCTGCACGCTCATCATGAAGGGTGCAATCAAGCCGGACGACTTGAAAAACTACTCGCATCTGGAGCAGGTGCAGAACCTCGAAAGATTCGTAGAAGTGGCGGAGACGATGGCCGAGCTGTACAAGAGCAAGAAGGCTCCCGTCATGCAGTTCGTGAACGCGAGCATGTTCGACATTCCCTTCGAGAAGTTCGACGTCATCTACTTCGACCCGCCATACAAGGATACGAAGGGATACAACCGGATTCCCTTCTCGCACCTGATGTTCACCGCACTCCTCAAGACACTGAAGGATGCAGGCAAGCACGTGTTCGTGAGCGAGTACAACTGCCCGTGCGAAGGGTATACCGAAGTGTGGTCCGTCAAGAAGACCATGACGCAGGACGCCTACAAGAACACAACTGTTACGGAGAAGTTATTCTATGGCGGAACACTCGAAGAATACAAGAACCTATCCGGTACACTCGCAGAGTCCGATACTGGAAGTGACTCCGCTGTACACGACGATACTGACGGAAGTTCTAGACAGGATAATGGCGGAGAACCGGTCGATGAAGTTGGAGAATCGAGGACTCCGCAAGATGATTGCGAAACTGCAGGCGGGTGAGGATATACTAGGGAGCGGCGACTAGAGACTAGTCGGCGAAGTCGTTCCAATAGTCGGGAAAGTAATTACGCAACTCCTCACCGCTTTCCAAACGCTTGAGGAAATCCCTATAATAACGCTTCATATCGTCATCATAGTCGAACCAGTCCTCGTCATCAATCCAGTCGTGTTCATAATCCTTACGAAGATAGTTCATTATCTTCTTCTTTTCTTGCGGACCAGCCTCATAGTACAACTTGCGCATCAAGTCTTCGTGCTGGTCTTTTTCGACTGGATAGAACTTGTCATAGATGCGGGACTTCTCCAGTTGAACTTTCGGCGAATAATCCCAACTGCGGGGCATTTTGGTGAGTATCGGCAACTCTCCCGGTTTCCACTCCTTGACATTTCCCGATCTCATGTTGTCAAGGCGCACAGACGCAGGTTGGTTACGCATCGCCGTCTCTAGGTCGACATACCACGGCACATCAGGCATAGCAATCCCTGTATGCATGCGACGCAATCTCTGGAAGTCGTCACGCTTCTTCCACACATCTTTAGTTATATCGGTGAGATACTCCGGACTGACATCATCAGCGAAGATGGTGGTCATTTGGTGTCTACCGCCACTTTCCTTGGCAATATCTGCAAGAGTCGCCGGAATAAAGTCGCCACGTCCGTTGTCTTTCCACCGGTTGTCAATGTAGAACTTTCGGTTCTCGAACTCCGATTTAGGCATTTCTATCTGAATCGTACCTAGACTTCTCGGATATTTGGCGGTTTTCGTCTCTAGAACCCTAGTATTAGGCCTGTCGCCGACCCACACCATAGGCGGCAACTCCTCATGGAATGTGTGTATTCCACTGTTTTCCGTACTCCCGCGTAATCCTTGCTCCATTATCGCTGGCACATTCGAAATGTCAGTTTTATGGAAAAACTTGACTGTCGGATTCTTCGCCTTCGCCGCGTTCTTCGCACTCTTTCCCATTCTAGCAGTGCCTTCGAGGATTTCCTTCGCGCCGAACTTCGCGATAGGCAGCATAGCCAGTCGTGCACCTGCACCAATATCACCCGGAAGCATGTCGAGCAGTCCGGGGATAGTACCCGTCTTCGCCCTCTGAACCAGTGCACCGCCCGGTACTGCACCGTATGCAAGGTCTTCGTACCACTCATCACCGGTGTCCTCCCCGGTCAGTCCGAGCATAATCGGATATGCAGCACTTGCCGCAGTACTCCCAGCAGTCTTGGCAAACTCGTTCAAGTCAGTCACACTGGTCTGAGGACTGCGTTTCGGGATTCTTTCCAGTGGATTAGTGCTCATACTGTAACCTCTTTACTCGTAACTGGTGGCAGTACTGTCGGAAAATGGGTAGCAAAAAATATATAGCACATAGGGTATATTTACTTCAAAAATAAAATCAAAAATTTTTGAAAAATTTTCGCGTATAATATACAGGGTGCGTGCTATATAATTTTTTTATTTTTGCTACTTCTTCATGTCAGTACTCCTCGTGCTCATTTCTCAAGTTTTCCTCGGATGAAGGACACGTCCGAGCGTATGTCGGACAGGAGTGCATCCACCTTGCTTCTCCATGGCTGAATCTCCTGCACCTGCACCTCGAGTGCAGTCATGCGGGAGTCCATCGCGGAGCTGTCTGTCCGTTGTAGATATGCCGTGGCAGCGGTGGCAAGTGCTATCAATGCCACCACTAAGGGCTTGAGAAACTCCATCCAAGTGTTAGGCTGTTTGTCGCTCATAGTTTTTGTCCAACCATTTTATAAAAGTTTCGTGTCCATGCCGTATCTGCAATTTAATCCTCGCGACGCTTGGTCTAGGCGGGTAACGTGTAACAATAAATTCCTCGTACCCTTTAAACGGACAGTGTAACAATCGTATAGGTTCATCACCGCAGTCAGTTACTTTGTGAACCAAGGTCCGACTCCCATCACATAAAAGTGCGCCTTCATTACGTTTTGTCACGGGTATGTGGTTTTGTGTAATACTTTCACAAGCATCCTTATATCTTACAAAATCACCGACTCTTACGATGCACTTTATACCCCTGTCTCCTCCTGTACAAAAGAATCTTGCCGCTTGTGGGTTCTGCTCTGTACAATATTGCAGTACTGGAACATTTCGTGCTTCGTTGAACTGTTTCGGAAACAAATATTTCCATCGTATTCCAAAGCAGTCAGGCATACCAAAGTGTTCAAGTACTTCACTTATTGACTCGAACTCCGGTGCAATCCACAGATATTCGTCATCATCAATAGGTATCGCGTAATCCGCATCAATCTCCTTTATGTACTTTTCATATAGTTCATATTGGCATGGATTACCTTCGACCTTCTCATATGATACCTTGCAACCATACTTTTTACAGGCAGATTCCAAGTCACACTCACAACCATTATCAAAAACATGGATGTGCGTGAATCCCAGTAGTAAATGATGGTTTACCCATTCGTCAAAGTCCGATTCTTTTAGAAAGAACTTTGTAAGAAGCATGGCGACTATGTTATAGTGTGTGCACAACAGCAAAACCCCCCTTAATCTCAATAATATATGAAGGATGTAAACTTGGCGTATCTACATACTGCGCTTCTACACCAGAACAAGCATCGTATTCTACACCAGTTACGTAGCCTCGTCCAAGTATAGGTATAATCTGGTCGTCTCTCTTGACAATAACATCATCCAAGTCGATTTTAGAAGTAACAGGAGACCTTTGCAGGCATATAACTGCGTCGTTGCAATCGTCATCCAGTAAAATATTTGCTTTCCCAGTCCACGTTCCAGAAATCGTTACTGTGATAACTTCCTTCTGTTTCACTTCTATATCATAAGGACCTGAACTGAAGCTGATAGCCTTTTCAGTATAGCCGCCACTGGCACCTGCCATCATCTGGGCGACTGTGGTCTGCGTCCAATGGGCCGGGTCCCAGTCCTCGGCAGTACCGATTGCGTTCGGGTTCGTGTAGAGTACACCGCCCTGCATCACGTAGGAGTTTGCCGGATATGCCGTCTTGGTGTATTCCGGTGCGATGTTGGAGGACTGCTGTGCCACACTTCCGGCTACACCACCGGAAGTAACCGGATTCATACTCCCTTCTCGCGGTTCAGTATCCACGAACTCGGAGCTGGGAAAGAGGATAGACTTGATGACCTTTCCGGTCTTGTCGAGGTAATACTTGAGCATGGTATTTCTCCTTAGATGAAAATTCTTGTGTCGTCTTCGAGGATGAGCTGCAGTACCTGCGCCTTGAAGAAGGAACCGTCGGCTGAATGGAACGGCGCCCCGTACGCTTCTGCACCCCACTTCTCCGTACTTGGAGTGACCGGCCACGCGTGCTTGTAGAACAGCATACCGCAGCCCCTGTCAGTATTGTGGTTGTCCGCCTTGCTGATAACGGGGAAGAGGTAGTTCCTCCCGGACTGCAGGGTGAAAGTCCCGTCGTTATACAGGAACTGGTGGCCGTAGTACGAGGGGGATGCGTAATTGTCCGGGTGGACCATGGAGTTCCGGCAGAGCACGTCTGGGTTCAGCACTCCTACAAGTGATTCGGTAAAGTCTGTCGATCCGTGGATTCCTATCACTTGATCGCCTATCACCTCATAGACTGCGCCAAGGGTGCCGTCACCAGTCGCGTTGAACCTGTCGAATAGGACGAACCCTTTTATGGTCAAGTCCCTGTCAACATAGACTCTGCGCCAAGCTACTTGCGGACTGTTGTATTCTTCGTCTTCGTTCGGGCTACTCACCATGTCGGCCAAGTCGTGTGCCTCGTACTCGAAGTCACATATAGGGTAGGGTTTGCCGTCGAGGTTCTTGGTCAGGAGTACTTTCGGATACGGGGATTGGGTATACTGTTCGATAACTCTCGGGAGTACGTCGCCAACGAACGGGTTGTTGTCGAAACGTCCGACCTTCGTCTGGAATTTTACTATGCCGTTGGCCAAGTCGTACTCGGTTGCGAGTTGACATTCGCCTTCCGTACCGAAGGCACCTACCGCACTTAGATGAGCCGCCGTGTATTGATCGACCCCCTGCGGGCCGTTGCCTTCGCTGCACATCACTATTGGCATCCAGAGTCGGACAGTATTCTGAGTGCCGTAGCACATCAGTACGTGACCATTGTACACAGGATGAAGGGGAGGGACGAGTCTGTTCTCCGGAACTTGTTCTACGGAAACCGAAGTATCGTCGTCGTCATTGATGGGGTCGTATACTGCGAACGGAGTGTGCTCGTTGTTGTGGTAGAATATGAGCTTGCGGACGTCATTGATATTGACGCCGCCGTTCATGGCACTGCCGCCGTAAGCCTGAATAGAAGAAGTCGCCATCGAAGTCCCCTATTTTGTAGGAATCCTACAAATCTGCAAAAGTTTCCCGGCTGGATGGCCTGCCTGGAACAGTTTCCGGCACGCCGGGTATGCCGGAAGAAGTGCGCTACCGCTGGGTACGCACACTCCCCGTCAAGAGGGTGGTAGACTTTCGGCGGTCTACCGGCGCATGAACCACCTCTAGGGTGTGTTAGAGTTCGGGAATGTAGAAGGACGCACCGGACACGCCTTGGTACATGCCGAAGCCCATCAGGCCGTCCACTCGGAACAGCGAGAGGGAGGTGTACGGGTCAGTCCAGAACGTGCCGCGCCACGGGATGATGCCACGGTCGCGGAAGTCCGTCGGGATGGTGAGGGAGTCGACGCCGTTTCCGGACATCTTCTCGATACCCTTGATACCGACGAGGAAGTCACTCTCGTGGAACATGACGAGCGGTGCGAGGTACGTGATACCGGTAGTCAGCACGTTGGAGGTCGTGAAGACGAGTACGCCGTCGGTGACCGGGTCCTGCGTGTTGTCCGGAGTGCGGTTCCACTGCTGCTGCGTGTACCAGTCGTAGTCCGGCTGGATGAAGCCGTGGCGGTCGAGGCCGCGGTTGCCACTCGCCACGTATTCTTCGTACGCGACGGAGTGCGCGTTCTTGCGCGGACCGGCGAGGAACAGCGGCTGTGCAAGTTCCCAGTGGCCGTTCGGAGTCTGGTTCGGGTCGGGAATCCAACCGTAACCGGGCTGCATGGTCCAGTAGTCCACCACCCACTTGAGGTAGATGGCCTTCTGGCGGCCAGTCGGCTTGCCGAGCGCGTCGACGCACTGGAGCGGGTGCTTGGCACCATCTGCGGCTGCAGTGTTGTCGGTGAGGTACAGCGGTTCGGGGAAGATTTCGCCTTCCTCGGTACCGTAGCCGATACCGGTGATTGCGACGTTCACCTTGCCGTCGAGACCGACACTGATGGAAGTGAGCGTGCCTGCCACGTCGTTACCCGTGACCTGCATCGTGTCGACGCCCTTCGTGAAGCGGACACCCATGTAGTCGCCGAGTTCGTTCTTGTAGAGCTCGCTACCCTGCTTCGGGTTGTTGCCGAAGTTGGCATGCAGGGAGGCGACCACTTCGTTCCACGGGTCGGGGTGGGCCATGCCGAACACGTTGCCTCCGAGCTTGGAGATTTCCGTGTGGGCCTGCGCCTTGAAGGAGACACGGCGGATGGCACGGTCGACCTGTTCGCCAGTCATGCCGGTCGGGTCGAAGGCGTACGGCTGGCAGGAGCCGACGATACCGCGGTATGCCATCTTGTTCACTTCGTCCTGCAGGTTGGCCACGCGCTTTTCCATGACCTTCGGCTTTTCAATTGCAAGCGTCAGTTCACCTTCGGAAGCTTCTGCAGCGGTACCGATCGGGGTGACGCGGAGGGGCACGGAGCCACGCTTCACGCCGAGAGTGCCACGGAGGCCGGAGAGGTCGAGCGAGTGCTTGATGACACGGCCCGGGTCAGTGATAGTTACGGAGACGGTATCGCCGCTCATGTTGGAAGCCCCGAGCTTGTCGGAGATTTCGCGGTTACCCTTCGAGAGGATGTCGACACCGGTGTTGAACTCCACGGCGAGGTTTGCCATGAGTTGCTGGTTTACGATTTCAGACATTTGTCAGTTCCTTGTTTATTGTTATTTCGGCCACTGGCCTACTTAATCCCGCGCTTGTTCATCGCGTCCTGAAGCATCAGTGCGAAGTTGTCAGTCGCGGGCATGGCGGATGTGTTCCTGCCGCTGCCGGGTACCGGGGTATCGGGTACTGCCTGTGCCGGAGGGGTGTTCTGTTGTGGAGTCGGCTGTGCGGGCTGTGTCTGTACCTGCTGTACGGGCTTCCCGTCCGGCCCGATCCTCCCCTCGGCGTATGCCCTCCCGAAGTTCTCGAGTTCGGCGTAGTACCTGCTCAACACAGTGTACTTCTCGAACGGGTTCATGGAGGTCCACTTGGCGGCTGCTTCCGGGTTCTTCGCCACCTTGTCCATCCAGCCCTTCAGCAAGTGCTTGCCGTAAGGCTTGTCGAGGTAAGCCAACACTTCCGGTTCGCGGTTGTTCAGCCAGTCGGACAGTTTCTGCGAATCCTTGATGAAGGTCGCCGCATCTTCGGGAGAGAAGGTACTGTACGCTTCCTCTTCCCAAGCCTGCTGCGCTTCCTGCACCCTGCGGATTTCTAGTTCGCGGAGCTGGTCCTGCTTGACTGCCGCCAACTGGGGATTCTCGAATTCCCCACCCTGCTCGGAGTACTTCGCATGCTCTTCCTCGAGCCTGCGCCTCGTCTCCTCGTAGCGGCGTTTCCTTTCTTCCTTGGCAGCGATCCTGCGCTGCGCCTGCCACTGGTTCCACTTCTTCCGGTCGGATACGGGGTCGGCGGATGGCGATGGAGTCCCGCCCTTGTCGCCTCCGGCAGGAGCGGGAGAGTCCTGCGCGTGGGATTGGGCCGTGTCTCCCGGATTCTCTACCGGGACAGTGGGCGACCCACTGGGACTTCCGCCATTGCCATCCGAAGGCTTGGTATCGGTCCCGGAACTGACGCTAGTTTCTTCACGGGAATCACTCCCGGTGGCTCGGGATGCGACGGCTGCGTCGAGTGCCTGCCCCATCTCGGTAAAACTGCCGGGTGCACCGGCTGTATTCTGTGCTTCAGTCTGCATGACTGCTCCTTGTTGGTGGTTCACGGAGTAATATAACAAATTTTGCGGCGGAGCGTACAGACTTTCTGCAAAAAAGTTGAAAATGTTACTCGAGTGAGAGAGAAAGTCTGACCTACCCTTTCCTCACCAACCCTTTTTCAAAACCCCGCCCCTCCCACTTGCGACTGGAGTGCGGAAGTTTCACGTGAAACACTGACACTTGACGCGGAAGTGGAGAAGTACTGAAGTCCAATGTTGTATATATTTGTAATAAAATTATA